>Ga0307989_1000131_pt1 | contig 54848 bp, 88 predicted proteins | sample EllFjometagen185_FD_203164 | JGI IMG/M metagenome (GOLD analysis project Ga0307989, IMG submission 203164) | Marine microbial communities from Ellis Fjord, Antarctic Ocean - #185 | ecosystem: Environmental > Aquatic > Marine > Unclassified | place: Southern Ocean | collected 2014-10-08 | reverse complement strand
TTCAACCTGTTTTTGTCGGTATGCAAATACGTGTTGTTGGTAAATTACGTCACCGAGATGGTGACAGATTATGTTCAATAGTTCCTGAACATCTTGAAATAAAACGTCAGTATATTCAGCCGGAGGTATAATAATGAATAAGATACAAGAAGAGTTTAATAAACATTACTATGGGTTTAATGACAAAGAAGAAGAAATTAGAATGTATAATTGTTTTGAAGCTGGTTATAAATCAGCAAACCTCCTACCAACTGAAAAGGTTTGTCCTGAGTGTGGTGGTGGTGGTCGTGAATATATTGATTCATGCCATGATTGTGAAATAGATAAATCTGAATGTGGTGATCATACTATGTGTTCTGGTAATATCTGTGACAATTGCATAGATGGCATAATACAAATCTATTACACACCTGAAGATTATAAACGAATAACTGGAAAGGATTATCCAGATGATGCTTTAGTTTGGGTATGGTTTACAGCTGTATCCAATTTTGTACCTGATTTTTATAGAAAGTGTAAAACTGATAGACTAATTATTTACATTATTCAAACAGCTCAACCAGCTCCAGAGGAAGATTGGAGGTGGAATGAATGAGAGTAATCGGGACGATATCAAATAAAGATACATTGTGCAATTATTGTCGACATGATTTTGTTACGTGTCCAAAAGCAGAATACATTGAGTTTGGAGAAGGTAAAGGCAATGATAATGTAATTGGATGTAGTGAGTATATCCCAATTTCTATTTTTAATAATTATCCTATTGTTGGTAAACCAGAATTGGGTATATTTTCAAAAGCAAAATAATCAGAGGAAGATTGGCGGTGGAATGAATGAAATTAAAAATAGGTGATATTGTTGAAATCTGGCATAATGAATTAGAAGAATTTACTTTATATAAGGTAATAAAAGAGGATGGAAAATTAAAAGGAATCAGACATCCTTATAGAATGGCTCAAGATTGTAAAATAGAATGGTTAAGAGAAAAAGGGAAGATATTAGGATGGTAAAAAATGAGTTGGAGAAAATACATAGTAGATGCTAACGAAAGCAGAACACCTGAAACATTCAGAACATCCGATGAAGCCAGGCATCAACATAATCAAGAGGTTTTCGCCTTAGAAAGTAGGGTTGTTAAATTAGAATCGGATAACAAAAAACTCAGAGAGGCTTTAAATAGAATACGTCCATGGATTATTAGACTTACAGATGGCAGATTGGCAGATTGGCAAGAATACCTTTGTTGGGATATTGATTTGACTTGCGAAGAAGCCCTAGAGGAAGGTAAAGAATGACACTTAAAGAATACATAGAAATACTAAAAGAAAGATACAAAGAACTTGAGCATAAAGAATGGGATTGGAGATCATTTTATAATGGAGCTTTAGAAGGATGGGCAATATTACAGAGAGATTCAAATGAATAAAGATTTTATTAAATGGATAAGTATTGATAGGTAAATTATTCTTGACAAAAAAAGAATAATTTGATATAATTATGTAAGGGGAAAAATATGAGAACAATAGCATTTATTAGAATAACAGATGGAGAAGTGTTTTCCTTACAAGAAAATGGAGAATATGGACTAAAACGCTTTCCCAAACATATTTGTAATACATACACAGAAGAAAGATTGTCTATTAGAGAATTTATTCCTGTCTTTACTGGAAACGATAAAAAGTTTTATTCACATTATTTTAAAACTTGTGATGAAAATAATGCTTATATTCCAGAGTGTAAAATATGTAAAATGAGTTATTATAATTGTTTATGTAGTCATAATGATTAAGGGGAAAATATGGGGGAAATGACTAATAAAAGAATAGCAACTAATATCTGTAAGAGATTGCAAGATGCTGGATTTGAAGCTGTATTTGCAGGAGGAGCAGTTCGTGATATGATCTTAGGTATTGAACCTAATGATTATGATGTTGCTACAAATGCTGCTCCAATTCAAATAAAAAAGTTATTTAATAACTCAAAATTTGTAGGAGAAAGTTTTGGTGTTTCTATTGTAAATGGAATAGAAGTTGCAACTTTTCGTCAAGAAAATAATTATACTGATGGTCGAAGACCTGATACAATCAAATTCTGTTCTAGCATGAAAGATGATGCATTAAGAAGGGATTTAACTATTAACGCATTATTTTTCGATCCAATCAGTGAAGAAATTCATGATTTTGTTAAAGGAAAATGTGATATTAGTTTAGGAATTATTGATTTCGTAGGAAATCCAAGAGACAGAATAAATGAAGATGTTTTAAGAATATTAAGAGCTGTTAGGTTTAAAGTAAGATTTGGATTTCAGATTGATCTATTAACTGAAGTAGCTTTAATGGAAAGCGGAAGTAAACTGGAAGCTTTATCCGGAGAAAGGATTTTTGAAGAATTAAAGAAAGGATTGAGTTTAGATGATCCTGCTGAATACATAAACCAGTTAAAGAAACTTAATCTATTAAAGTTTATTCTTCCAGAGATTCATAGCTTAATTGGCTGTGAACAAAATAGAAAATGGCATCCAGAAGGGGCAACAGTCCAAAAAATTATATACGACTAAACATTACCTTCTGTAAAGGTGATTACTTAAAGGAGTAAGGAATGAGATTAGGCCCTAAAATACCATACGACCCAAATAATCCAGAACATAGTGATGAAGCTAAATATAAATTTAATCATGGCGATGTTTTTATTCATTCTTTAAGAGTATTGAGTAATATTGTAAGTAATGACTACAGACTGAAATTAGCAGCATTATTTCACGACATAGGAAAACCATCTACTAAAGGACTGAATGATAGAGGCGACATAAACAATCATGGTCATGATAAAGTTGGTGCATTTATGTTTCAGGCAATTGCTGAAAGATTAAAGATGAGCAATGAAGATACTGAGTTTGTAACTGAACTAATTGAAAACCACATGAAGTTCAAAGAAATAAGTAAGATGAAGAAATCTACTCTAAGAAGGTTTATTAGTTTAGAGCATTTTGAAGCACTCATTAAATTAGAGATAGCAGATATTATAGGTAGTGGATTTGGACCTTATGATTTAAGTTCTGTTAAATTTGCTTATGAAGCAATTGAAAGATATGGTAAAGAAGAGAAAAAGCCAGTTCTTCCAGATCCTTTAATTACTGGTTATGACTTAATCGCTTTGGGAATGAAACCAAGTTCGCAGTTCAAAGTAATTATTGATGAAATGATGGATAGGCAATTAGAAGATGAGTTTGAAGATAGAGCAGATGCTTTAGTTGCTCTTGAAGGAATCTTGACAAAAAAAGAATAATATTGTATAATATTGTAAGGGGTTATTAAATGGAAAAATGGAATAATAGCTATACGTTGTTTGATGAAGATGATCTTGAAAATTTTTTGTGGGATATAAAAAAGAAAGTTCAAGAAGCATGGGAAGCAGGATATCAGCCTGATGTTGAATCCTCAATGATTTTTTTTAAGGATAATTAAATGTTCGAATGGTTTAAAAATAAATTTGGAATACACGATCATAACTTTCAACCTACTGGAAAAGAATATTTTAAAGGTGTTAGTGATTGGCATGTAATGAAAGTCAAAGAAACAAAATGCACTATATGTGGTAAAATACAAGAAAAAGCAATTTCATTTATAAGGGTTTGAAAAGTCACCAATCACTAATCTTTTCCGTTGGCATTAACGATAAAATGCCAAACTATTTTAAGGGGTTAAAATGAACGAATGGAAGAAAGGCTTATTTTTTTTATTAGTTACAGGATTTTTATTGTTTGCAGCTATTGGAGTTTTGAAAGCAGAAACTATTGATAGCCCTTATTTAACTTGGTTACAAGATAGATGTGCTATTCACAATGTTCCTATGGAAATTGCATTAGCAGTTGCAATAGTGGAATCAAACTTTGAAATGGTTAATTCAGATCCAAACAAGAATGGATCTATAGATATAGGTATCTTCCAATTGAATTCTAATTTCATTGAGTGGTTTGAAGAAGCTCTTTGGTATGATGAACAGAATTTCAATGCTAATGACCCTCATGATAATATTGAGATGGGAATAATATACTTGAAGCATTTATATAAGCAAACAAGAACTTGGGATTTAGCAGTTAGAGCATATAATACTGGATTGCACGCTTTAGCATATGATCCGGATAGAAGTTGGAACTACTTTGTTAAAGTTGTAAATGTATTAAATACTTTGGAAATAAGGATAAATAAATGAAAGAAAAACCAATATATGAATTTAATAAAGCATCAATGTTTAAAATAATTGCGTTTCTAATAGTTGTTACATCCATTGGAGCATTATCAGTAGTTTTAGCTATTCAAGATAAAAATATTTCATTCTTCTTTCAAGGACTATTTATTGGAATGACTATGCTACAAATCATTGGGGTAACAAAATACGATTGGCCGCCTATGTTTGTAAAAATAAAAAAAGGCGGAATAAGAGAAGAGTTTGAAAATGTTAGTAACTTAAACTTTAAACTTATATACTGGGATGGTAATTTTTATAAAGCAAAAATACAGGATGATGAAGCAATGGAAGATGAAGCAATGACTACAAATATTATGTTTGCATCATTTAAGAATGGAAGAGACTCAATTATGAACAAACATCAGGTTTAACCTGACAAACTAACTATGAATAATGTAAGGAAAATAAAAATGATAGAAGTAACAGGAAAATATGGAACAGCAAAAATTTTTAATGACTATGTTGAAGAATCAGCTTTACAACAGGTACATGGAGTAATGAATCATGTTATTTCTAAAGATGCACATGTTAGATTTATGTCAGACATACACGCAGGAATGGGTTCTACGATTGGAACTACTATGATAATGAATGATAAAGTAAATGTTGGAATGATTGGAGTTGACATCGGTTGCGGAGTTGCAGGAATTGGTTTAGTAAATAAAGATATTGATTTTGATGCTCTTGACAAAGTGATAAGACATGATATACCTTCTGGTAGAAATACTCGCTCTAAGTCTATAGCAAATGATTTAACTGAAAATGAAATAGAAAATGTATTTTCTATGCATAGAATTAGTACAAGCGATAATTATGAAGATTTTTTAGCACAAATAAAAGATATCTGTGAAAGAACATATCAAAATTATGATTACGTTTTTAATTCGATAGGGACGCTCGGTGGTGGTAAATGATTGCTTCCAGGCCGAGCGGGAAATAAATATTGACTGAAATCTATTCTAATTGACTTGGAAAACCTGAGAAGGTAGACAGGGGGCAAGCATAATGGTAGCCTGAGAGACTAAGTGAATAGAATCTTAATTGACAAGCGATAGTCCGAACTTATCGTATAATCTAAAAATGAATGGTAAGAATTAAGCAGAAATGGCTTAATCTTTTTCTCGTGAAGTGAGAAAAAAGTAACAAATTAAATTGAATCACTATATCGAAGTTAATCAGGATAAATACGAAAGAAATTATTTAGTAGTTCATTCTGGGTCAAGAAATTTTGGGTTAAAAATTGCATTGTATCATCAAGCAATTGCTGAAGAAGATAAAACAAAAATGACTGACGATGAATACAATAAAAGATTAGCTGAAATCAAAACAAAATATAAAGGGAAAAATATAGAGTTAAATATAAAAAAATTAAAGAAAGCAAAAGAAAACAAAAAGAAAATAGCAACAACTGGAATGGAATATTTAGTAGGTAAAGAAAAGAAACAATATATGAAAGATATGACAGTTGCTCAGTATTATGCAAAACTAAATAGACAAGTGATTTTATATTCTATCTTAAAAAATACTGAATTGTTAGCTAATGGTTATACTGTTGAATCTGTGCATAATTATATTAGTGATAATATAGTTAGGAAAGGAGCAATTTCTGCTTATGATGGAGAACAAGTAATTATTCCTTTGAATATGGCTGATGGAACTTTACTCGGTGTTGGAAAAGGAAATGAGGATTTTAATTATTCTGCGCCTCATGGAGCAGGAAGAACAATGAGCAGAAGAAAAGCTAAAGAGAATATTAAACTTGAAGATTATCAAAAAAGAATGGATGATGCTGGAGTATGGTCTTCTTGTATCAATGAATCAACATTAGATGAAGCACCTATGGCTTATAAAAATGCAGATGAAATAATTAAATATTTAGAACCAACTGTCGATATTTTATTGCATATTAAACCTATATATAATTATAAAAGTTCAGAATAATTGACAAAAAAAGAATAATATTGTATAATATATATAGGGGGAAACGAAATGTGTATATTTCATAAATATAAAGATATTAAGTTTGGTATAGGAGTTCAAGAAGAAACCTCTATTTTTGGAGGAAGGCATGAGAAAAAAGCAAAAGTAGTTATTCAAGAATGTTCTAAATGTAGTAAGAAAAAAGCAATAGTTATAGATCAAGAAGGTAACAAAAGAAAAATTGCTATTTGGTTAGCAGAAGATATATTGGGGGATGAAGATGCCTAATTGGTGTAGTAATAGATTACTTGTAGAAGGATTATCCTTTGAAGAGTTTAAAAAATTATATTATGAAGATGGAACTTTTACTTTTAATAAAGTAATTCCAGCTCCTGAAGATGCAGCTCGTCTAATAGAAGAATGGGGAACTAAATGGGATTGTAGCGATTGGGAAGTTTTTGATTATGAAACTGGTGAAGGATTTACAGCGGATTTTACTACAGCATGGTCACCACCAAATCCAATCGTCCAAAGGTTAATGGAAAACCATCCGGACGCAAAGATTAAGTTAATGTATTATGAATCAGGTTGTGATTTCTGTGGTGTTCATAATGAGTTTGGAGATTCGGAATATCCTTTCATGAAATTTGATTTTGAAATTAAAAATTTAGATGAAGATCTAAAGTCATATATAGAATACGAACGAGAATGGTTCGATGAAGAAGAGGAAGATGAAGAAGAGGAAGAGGAGTAAATAACACTTTATTTGTAAGGTGTTAAGATAATAACATGAAGAAGAATTTTAGACCAGAACATATTATGAATACGACTCCGGTAAATGGCTTTGATTATACAGCCAAAGGAATGGGTATGCGTTAAATATATTACAATAGTAGTATAATAGCATCCCTTCCAAAATACGGAAGGGATTTTTTTTGATCTTTTACAAAAAGAAGGAGACTGTCTTATGATAGTCAATTTATAGGGAAGGGTTTCATTTTATGCGAATGTCGTATAACGGCTATTACTCCTGGCTTCCACCCAGAAGATGAGGTTTCGACTACCTCCATTCGCTCTAAGGAGTTTATATGATTATAGATTTCTCAACATACTTTTGCTATGCTTGGTTAAGTTAAATCTTGACAAAAAAAGAATAATATTGTATAATAGTATATAAGGTTATTCAATAACAAGATAGCAAATCAAGCCGAGTTAATTCACTGGAAGAAATTTTGTCTTACATACAAAATGTAGTTGGTTCGATTCCAACACTCGGTATAGACCATTAGACACGAACAGCAACTAAAAAAAATAAAATTGAAATTTATAGGCGTAGGTTCGAATCCTACTACGGAGTTGGTCTTCCGTATGGTGTAGCGGTAGCATTAAAAAAACGTGTCGAGTTTTATGTGAGTATACGGTAGTGGCTAACCGACATATTTTGGGAATATGAGATCGCCGGTTCGACTCCGGCTACTCGCATTTTGAAAGTAAACTGTAATCAGCAACTTTCACTGGAGGCAATTCAGGACTCTAGTATAAATAAGAACCCTGATATTTTGGCTCTATGGTCTAATGGTTAAGATTTTTGACTGTCTATCAAAAAATCTGGGTTCGATTCCCAGTAGAGTCGTTTAGACACTAACAGCAACTAAAACGAAAAACTTGTAAATTTTTAATGTTAAATGTGTCTAGTTTTTTTATTTATGGGATCTGTTCTACGAGGGGCGCTGTAAACGCCTTGCCATCAATATTCGTAGTGGCGGCATTTGGGTTCGATTCCCTCAGGTCTCAAAATTTTCAATAAGGGGATTAAAATGAAGTATTTTTCAAGTGATTTCCATATTGGTCACGAAAATGTCATCAAATTCTCCAATCGTCCATTTAAGGACGTTGAGGAGATGGATAAAAAGATTGTAGATATGGTATTAGATACTGTTAAAAAAGGAGATGAAATATTCTTCTTGGGAGATTTAGGATTTCATCCATCTCCTGCAATTGATAGGCTGTTCAGAGAACTACCAAAGAAAGTTAATTTCAATTGGATAATTGGAAATCACGATAAGAAAGTGTTAAATCACTATAAACAATTTACTAACAAATTAGATTTCATTATGGAAACACATATAACTACAGAGATTGGAAAGCAAAGAATAGTGATGTGTCATTATCCAATGCTTACTTGGAATCAAAGTTTTAGAGGTGCTTGGCAGTTGTTTGGGCATCATCATGCAAATGGTCATGAAAAAAACTTACTTCCTAATATTTTAACTGGAAAGATGTTTAATGTAAATCTTGAGTTTAACGATTACAAGATGTATGATGAAAATGATTTGATTAGAATTATGAATAAGAAACCAAATAATTGGGACTTGATAAAAGACTTGACATAAAAAGAATAATTTGGTATAATTAAGTAAGGGGTAACAAATTATGAAAGTTGAAATAGGTAGTTGGAACAAGAAACCTCACTATTCAGTAGTCGGGAACCCACAAGATTTTTATCTTTATATCAATAGTGAGGAAGTAACTTCTAATAATTGGTCTAACTGGATAAAAGGAAGAGAAGCTTCAAGTTTACATGGAAAGCTTAAACGCTTACACAAAAAAGATAAAAAAGCGTTTATTGAATTATTCAAAGAAGAGTTTGATAAACATAGAAAGTAGTATTTTGCCTTTTTAGCTCAGTTGGTAGAGCATTTGCCTTGTAAGCAAAATGTCATCCGTTCGAACCGGATAAAAGGCTTTAGACACGTACAGCAACAAACACTCAATAAAAACTTTTGGTGTATAAAACTGTGTTAAATCGCAGTCCAGATTAAACCAATTCTGGGTTAGAAAAAGGGTTTTGTGTCTAGTTTTTTTCAATGCGAGTTAGTGTAATGATAGCACGATTAAGAAATAAGTCTAGTGAGACTTTAACAGCAATTAAACTACCCATATAAGGACTAAGACTGGGTTTGATTCCTAGACTCGCGATTACTTTATTTATGATAGACTTAGGTAAATGGGAATTGTAAAACCTAATTGTAACTAATAAATAAAGTTTTTATTTATGGTGTTCGTGGCAGAAAGGTTATGCACTTATTTGTGGAATAAGTTTAAGTGGGATCGTTACCCACCGTCCACCCTTTTTACGCCTCTTAAACTTAATGACAAGCGCGTCAGTTTGTTAAACTGAGAGAGAAGGTTTGATTCCTTCAAGAGGCTCTAAACGTTAGTAGACATTTTTCTTCAGGTATATCATTTTAACGTAATGATCTCCCCGCAAGTATTATCACTACTTAAAAAAAGATCAACTTGCTTTTCAATTTAATTTGGAATATAAAGTAATCCTCAAGACCATTGTCAGGGTTCCAATACTGGTTTGAGAATTGAATAGGTTGCTTATGGTTTAGAGACAATAAATGGAATAATGGACTTTATTGCAAATCATGAAAGCTAATCACCGAGAAGTCATTGGATTAGATTACTTTATATTTTAACTTGGTCAGGAGGTTCGTGAAGCAGGGATATGATGAAATATCTTGTGTGGACGATCAAGTAAAATAATCGAGTCATCATGGGGTTATAGTATAATGGTATTACGTTGGTTTTGCAAATCATTAATCTGAGTTCAATTCTCAGTAGCTCCACTATGTAGAATAATCGTTAAACAGCGGACTTGTTCACCAAGATTTTTCGATGGGAAATAAGCTGAACACTTTATCCTATTCTACAATCTCGCTCCCATAGTATACTGGTTATTACCCTGAGCTGATATCTCAGAGAAGGTGGCTCGATTCCATCTGGGAGTATATGAACAAAAACGAATTAGAAAGAGTAGAAGGTATTTCACGATTTCACGAAATGATGTGGATCGAAAGAAAGAATGGAAATATCAAACAATTGTATGACTGGCATTACAATGAGATTGAAAATCAAATGTTACACAGATCATATATATCAGTAGCAACTGAAAAGGGTTTTACATATAAAGGAGAGTTTATTCCTTTAGAGAATGTAAATGAAGTATCAAGAAAGAGAGCGTTGGGGCATCAAAGACACACAAGAGAACATGATATAAGTTTGAAGATGTAAATGCTTGACAAAAAAAGAATAATATTGTATAATTAAGTAAGAATAAAGGCAAAACTTGGCTGTGAAAGTAAACACTGGTTTAACTGGGTGGCTCATAACTACTCGATTATTGGTTCGATTCCAATGGCAGTAATATCCAAAGAGAGATAGCGACGGTTATTTTTCTGGAGAAAGCATTTTTCTAACGTGGAAAAAATGTGGAATATCCTATAGTGCAGTGGTTAGCATTTCGGCAAAAACCGGAGACATGGGTTCGAATCCCGTTAGGATTATAGACATTAACAGCATTCAAACTATTTTTCTCCGCCAAGAGTTAATAAGTGATTATTAGTTGTTGGGGAAAAAAAGAATATGTCTAGTTTTCATTTGACAAAAAAAGAATAATTTGATATAATTATAATATAAGGAGGATTAAGCCAATGGGTTAATCTAACTATTTAAAATACTATTATTTTATTTAGACACATACAGCAATATAAAAATACAGATATTGGAAAATTCCTAAGATAACGGAACGGTTATTGGGTAGCAGATGGTCAAAAGGTAAAACCATTTTATTATTGTATATAGTATTAAAAAAAATGTGTCTAGTTTTATGGAGATATAGTTTAATGGCAAAACACATGGCTCATATCTATGTAATCTGGGTTCAATTCCCAGTATCTCTATTTTATCGAACTTTTATCGAACCGTAAAGGTAATAATATGAAACATTATTTAATTTACAAGACGACGAACAAAATAAATAATATGATATACATAGGTTGTCATATTACAGAAAAAATTGAAGATGGTTATATTGGTTCTGGAACATATCTTCGGAGAGTCATTAAAAAATATGGAAAAGAAATATTTTCAAGAGAAGTTCTTTTTTATTGTGCTTCTTTAGAAGATATGCTTGAAAAAGAAGAAGAAATTGTCAACGAAGCTTTTGTATCAAGATTAGATACATATAATTTAACCATTGGAGGATATGGAGGAGGTTTTTATTATATTAACTCAAATGAGTTAAATAACATAGCAGGTCAATGTCATATAGTTCATAATAAAATAAAAGAAGATGAAGAATATAGAGAATGGTATTGTAAAAAAGTTTCTAATGGATTGAAGTTATATTATGAGAATAACGAAGGAACATTCAAAGGAAAAAAACACACGAAAGAAAGCAAGAAAAAAATTGGAGCAGCTAATTCTGTAAAACAAAAAGGCTCAGGTAATTCACAATTTGGAACTATGTGGATAACTGATGGTGTTAATAATATGAAAGTTCTTAAAGATACCGAAATCTCCGAAAATTGGAGAAAAGGTAGAGTAATTAACAAATAACGACAGGGGAGAATCGGTATTCAATTTTGTCTCATAAGCAAAACTTCGCAAGTTCGACTCTTGCCTCCTGACCCTAAGAAGTAGAATCTTTTGAAAAACTACACTACTTCACAAAAAAAAATAGTTTTTTTCGGTCTTGGGAATAGACCTTAAATATTCCCAAACAAGCCGGTATAGCTCAGCTGTGGTAGAGCAGGAAACTGAAAATTTTCGTGTCACCCGTTCGATTCGGGTTGCTGGCAAACTACGGACTTATAGCTCAACAGGAAGAGCGTCTGCCTCTTAAGCAGAATGTTTTCGGTTCGGTTCCGAATAAGTTCACTAAATCATTCTGACCTATCGCTGTATAGTATAAAAAATATAGAGGAAGCTCAAGACACCAGAACCAAATGAAGGAGATTAGAATAATCGTTAGGACTTCAGAGGGTGCAACACAAACAGATCTAGGATGTGAGTTCTCTAATTATGATCGGGTTGTGGCAGCCAGAAATGGCCAGTAGAAATACTGAGATAGATGATAGGATAATTACAGAATCTTGGCTATAGAAATGATTTTTTACTTGACAAAAAAAGAATAATTTGATATAATTAATTATAAGGAAATGGGGGAAAAAATGAAATTAGTTAAGTATGTAAAGAAAGGTATTCACAATAAGAAAGTTGGAGTTGTTGTTGCAACTGGGAAATATAACATTGGTTATTCTCTTTGCAATAAGTTAGACAAATTCAATAAAGAAAGAGCACTTGAGATTGCTACAGGAAGAGCAAAAGTACATGACTTTCAAGGAGAGGTTCCTGATTCAATTAAAGATACTTTCTTTGAGATGCAAGATAGAGCATCACATTATTTCAAGGTTCCTGTAATGAAGAAGGACAGTTAGTACATTCTGAATAAGTTCACGAATATGGGTTTTTAGTAAACATTAGTAGCTAATGGAACTATAATTGCTCTCTTCGAAAGAAGGGCTAAAAAATATGTAGTCACGAACATAATATTTTTTAGGGCAAGCTAAGAGGTCGTGCTTTTAGTCAGAACAATCGTCTAATCGGAAGGACAGGAGCGGAACAGCTCAAGATAAAGGTTCGACACCTTTTTGTTCTATTTTTACATGCGGAAGATAGTGATAATGGAATCAAGACGGAATTTGAAAATGTTATTTCAATGGTTTTGTATCAAGCCTAATGTCTATTAGGAGATTTTGGGTTCGAATCCCTTTCACCGCTTTTTTCATTCCCTTGTAGCTCAACTGGTAGAGCGCAACGCTGTTAACGTTGATGTTGTATGTTCAAGTCATACCGAGGGAGCTAACGAGCTGTTTTAGATTTTTCAGTAAAAAAAATCATTTTGGCCACATCGAATAATGGTTAGTTCGTGAGGTTTTCAACCTTAAGATCGCAGTTCAACTCTGCGTGTGGCTATATAAAACATAATAACAATAAACGGTAGCAGTAGTCAGTTTTTTCCTGAAAAATGGGGCGAACGTCTTTTGAATCCACTCTAGCCGTCACGAAGGGTTGCTCCTTCATCGACAAAAATACGTGAGCTGTGCAGAGTCCTGAATATCGATCAATGCAGGATGGTCAAATCCGTTGAATTATTATGTTTTAATTTTTAGGAACTTATGTAATTATGTTACATTTTATTGGTTCAATCCCAGAGTTCTTCTATTTTGGCTGTACCTATGGATTTAGGATGGATGACTTCTAATCATTTTAATCTGGGTTCGATTCCCAGTACGGCTTCTAAAAATACAGTTTGGGGGGGGTGTTCCTGAAGAAGGATTAAAGCGGGTTAAAATCCCGACTCCTCCTTCTGTATTTTTTTTGCGAGTGCAGCTAAATTGGATAGGCTCCTGTTTCCTAAACAGGTTATTTTGTGGGTTCGATTCCCTCTACTCGTAAATCGAACTATTAGGGGAGAATAATAATGACAGATTTATATAAATTTATTGAAGTTTTTGAAAAGATTGAGATAGAATATAACCTTTTGCATAGAATGGGAGAACATGGTAAAGATTTAAATTTTACTGATGTTTTAGAGGTTAAAACAAATGAAAAGGTATATGAAATTTGTTTTAAGAAAGGCTCATATGTAAAGATAATAGCATAGGAGATTATAGTGAAGATACAAAATATAGTTGAAAATAAATCTACAAAAATGAAAGCTGCTCTTGCAGGAGTTCCAGTAAAAGGAAAGAAGATAAAGTCTTTTGGGATAATTACGCCAGAAAATCCTATGGCAGCAAAAACATCAGCAGAAGAAAATAACAAAAAATATAAATCTATGATAAAAGACTTAGATACAGCAAAGTATAAATATAAAAAAGTACAAGGTGTATATGGAGTAAAAGAAAAATCATTTTTTATTTATAATGTAAGTTTAGGGTATTTACAATGGCTTGCAAACTTTGATATGTTTAATCAAGAAAGTTTTATTTATGGAGAGAATAAAGATGATGGTTTAAAGCTTCAATATTGGTCAAAGAAAGATGAAAGAGAAACTCATAAAAAAACAGATGAAGAAAATCATATAAAGAACGAAGCTGGTGCAAAAAACTTTTTCACTAGACACAAGTCATTTAAGTTTAATATACCTTTCAAAACTCTTATGGAAAACATTAAAGAAGCAGAAAAAGAGTTAAATGAAAAGTATGACTATATAGATGATGATGTTTTTAATGAAGCTATGAGATATAACATAGAAGAAAATAAAACTGAAAAGCATTTATGGACTAAGAGATGTTTTTTATATGAAACTCCTAAAGCGAAAGCAGAAAGACTGATAAGGATAGGAAAGTAATGGCTCAAGGAAATGGCTATTGGGCAAAAGGTTCTAAAATATATCCTATATCAATTCATATAGAATATGTAATTAAAAATCCAGATAAGTTTTCTTTAACTAAAGAAAAGATCAAAGCAGTATATAAAAAATTTGGAGAACCTTTAGGATTTGAAGGTAAAGCTCGTAATGAAATAATGAAAAAAGTTATGAGTGATGGATGGTTAAGAGTTAGACATAACAGAGGAAGAAGCGATCACTGGTCAATTCAATTTGACAGTTATAAGAAAAGAAAAGTAATGGTAAAAAGTTTCATAAAGAAAATGTTTATGGATGAAATTAATCAATATGATGATTTAGTGTTAACTGGAATAGATGATAACTATTACGAAAAGATTTCAGCAGACAAGTTTCTTAAAGAGAATAAAGAAATAGAAGAATATGAAATGACAATAGATAATAGTATTCTTACTATATTAAGTGAATATGTCTCTACTTAGGGATAAGCTCAGAGTCTTCGAAACTCAGATTTTCGGTTCAACTCCGAATAGAGGCTGATGTAAAATTACTTGACAAAAAAAGAATAATTTGTTATAATATTATAAAAGGGGAAAAAATTATGAATATTGTTCATCACGAATCAAATCACAGCATAGTATTACTTGATACGAAGCGGTATCACAGACCTCATTTAAAAAAAGTTCCAAAAAAAATAAACTGGTCTAACAGTAAACTTGAAAGAATTTTCAATCCTAGTAAAGATGAAGTTCTTAGATCAAATGATGAAAAGTTTGTTAAGTGGGTAATGAAACAATTAAGAGCTACAGGAAAAACTGTAACTCCTACTGAAAATTATAATGCTTGTGCGTTACATTTAAGCCAAAAGAACTTAGATGAATTACACGATTTTTTAAATCCAATGATTTATCTTAATTATTCACCAACTACAGCAAATGCTTTACCTGATAATATTTTGGGTATTGACCCTTTAGTTGTAGTAGTAAAAAGAATATGACCGAAGAAGATGAGATAGAAGTTGATAAAATAATTTTCTTTCATAGAGGTCCTTGGTTTAAAAAGAAAAACATTTGTCCTTCTTGTAGAGGAACTGGTGAAGTAGGTGGTCAATTTACAGGTGGAAAATGGTTTAAGTGTGATAGATGTAATGGGGATGGAAAATATCATGAACAAAAGTAATACAGAAAAGTTATTTAATAGATTTAATTTCTTCAAGCCAGAACGCCCCATAACAGAAGCGTTAATGGCATTTGGGTTTGAACATGAAGATGGATGGTTTGATATAATCTGGAATTTATGCGAAGACTTAGAAGTTTTAATAAAAGAAGAGAACATTCAAGATTTTGAAGTGGTACAAGTCAAAGAAAAATTTGGATCTTTAAGGTTTTATACTGATGGTGGAACTAATTCAATTTATAATAGAATAAATAAAGCAGAAGGAGATTCGTCTGCTACTTGTGAAAAATGTGGGAAGCAACCAGCTAAATCTACAACAGAAAGATCTTGGATAAAAACTCTATGTGAGGAATGTAGTAAATGAAGAGGTATGAAGCATCAATTAAAATAATAAATAAAGATTATATTGACCCTTTAATCGTAGCATTAGCACGACAGGGATATTCTCCCTACATTCCAAGAGATGATGATGCTGTTTGTTTTCAAATTCAAGAAGAGGAGCTAATAGAAATACATGAGCGACTTTGATAAAGGTGTTCCTTTAACTGAAAAAGAAATAAAAGAAATTGAAAAGATGTTTAAAGGTATAGACAACTTACATATTATAGAAAGTAAAGATAAGAAAAAGAAGAAATAACTTGGGCGTATGGTGTAGCGGTAACACAGTAGATTTTGATTCTACAATCTCTGGTTCAATCCCAGATACGCCTTCTACATAGGCATTTAGTGTAATGGAAACACAAAATCTTCTGAAGATTTAACTGAAAGTTCGATTCTTTCAATGTCTGTTTTATAGAATACTTTAACAAGGATATTAAATGCCTAATTTGTTCATTGTTTCAGGAAGAAGTAATAAATCTTTATCTAAAGACATATTGCAAGAATTGGATGGAGTTGGAAAAAGTGTTCCAACTATTATAACAGATTTTCCTAATAAGGAAATTTTTGTTAAGTACAAAGAAAGTATTAGGGGAAAAGATGTATTCATTGTTAATACATTTAATGGAGATCCTAACAAAGATCTCGTTGAGACCCTTATCTTAGCAGATACAGCTTTTGCTGCTTCTGCTCGAAGAATTACATTAGTTTTGCCTATTGTTTATGGATCTCGTCAAGATCGGAAAAGTTCTCCAAGAACTCCTGTAACCATTTCTATGATGGCTAAGATTATTAAAGCAGTTGGTGTTGACAGAGTTATTACTGTATCATTACATGCTCCTCAAAGTTCCGCAGCATTTTTTGCAGCAGGATTGAGATTTGATAATATCAGTTCTGCTCAGGTATTTTTACCTGAGATAAAGGAAATGCACAAGACCGAAGACTTTATTATAGTCTCTCCAGACGCTGGTGGCTTATCTAAGGCTCGTTATTATGCTAAAGTGTTAGATACAGACATTGCTTTTGCAGATAAGCGTAGAGGACCTGATAGGAAGTCTGAGGTAATGAATTTAGTTGGTGATGTTAAAGATAGAAATATTTTTATCGTTGATGATATGATTGATGGTGGCGGAACTATCATAAATGTAGCAAATGCCTTGAAAGAAGCTGGATGTAAGGATATTTATTGTATCGCAACTCATTTAGTTTTATCAGGAAATGCAATTCAGAAGTTAATGGATTCGCCCATTAAGAAGATTTACGGAAGCAATTCTATAATCAAGGAGAACTTACCTGATAAATTTGTTATAAAAAGTTTAGGTAGTATTTTAGCAAAAGTAATTGATAAAATACATTTAGATGAAAGTGTTGGAGAAGTATTAGAAGAAAGTTAATGGGTTCCAGTAGTCTGGAGTAGCAAAAGATTAAAACTCTTTTCTCAAGCTGGGTATAAACCAGCTCCCTATTTTTACTTGACAAAAAAAGAATAATTTGTTATAATATTATAAAGGGAGGGGACTATGGATTTTCAAAAATGGTATTCAATCGAAAATCACTATCAGAAAGAACTGATACAATATTGGTTAGAACGATTTACGCAACTTCAGAAAATGACTTACGAAGTTACAGAAAAGATTCATGGTGCTAATTTTTCTATTGTAGCAGATATAAATAGAGATGTCAAGTTTGCTAAAAGATCAGGTTTTATTACAGAAAAAGATAAAGGTTTCTATGGATACAAAGGTGTATTCGAAAGACCTTCTTATATGTCTCTTGTAGAACAAATTAAGAATATCGCTGAAGAAGCGCAACAAAGTGTTCAATTATTTGGAGAACTCTTTGGTGGAAATATTCAGAAAGGTGTTTTATACGGAGATGAAAAAAATTTTAGATGGTATGCATTAAAAATTGGAAAGGATTTAATTGCACCGAAAGATGCATTAGTAATACTTAGCAAAACATTTAGAGTTCCTTCATTAGGTTTTGTTAAGCCTGAAGGGAATCTCTTTAAGATGATTGATGAAATTAATCACGAACATCAATCAGCATTTACACCAAAAGATTACAAGGATGATAATGTAATTGAAGGAGTTGTTATTGTTCCTTATGAAGAAGTGATAACTAACGGACAATCTTTCTTTATGATTAAAAAGAAGAATGAAAAGTTCAAAGATAAAAGTAGTAAAGCAAAAAGAATTCATAAGGTATTAGTAATTGAGGATCATGTTCAGGAATTAATAGATGAAGTTGATTTATACATCAATGAGAACAGAACAAACGATCTATTTTCTAAGGTTGGAAATTTTGAAGATATCAGAGAAATAAGTAAGTTTGCAAAGGAATACTTTAAGGACGTTTTTTCTGACTTCGAGAAAGATAATTATACAGCTTGGAATAATCTTAATGGAATAGAACAAGGAATTATTAAGAAACGACTTGGATCACTTATTTATCAGGAACTGAAAATAAGTTTAATGAGATAAAACCTGTCACCAATAGTATATATTATTGGTGACAAAAACACAGGAGAAAAATGAATTATTTCACAGAAGAGCAAATACTAAAAGGGCATGCAACACAAAAAAGAAATAGAGAAATAGAAAGAGCAAAGTATTTAGCTGAAGGAAAATATGAGTTACTTTCCAGAAAATATAGAAGAGAAGTAGTTCTAAAAGAAGTAAATCATACCTGCGAAAAATGTCATAATGATAAATGGCTTGGAAATCCAATAGCTTTAGAAATACATCATAAAGATAATAATAACAAGAATAATAAAAGAGAAAATCTTGAAGTTCTTTGCTTAAACTGTCATTATCAAACAGATAATTATAGGTTTAGAGGAAGAGAAAAAACTTAGGAGCGTGGCGAAACGGTGAACGCAGCAGTCTTATATACTGTGAATATGGAGGTTCGAATCCTCTCGCTCCCATTAGACGCATACAGCAACTAAAAAGCTATCAATACAGAAATTCTAAATCCTAGCGGAATTTAGATGCGTCTAGCCCCCTTAATATGTCCTTGTGACAGAATGGCAAATGTCGCGGTTTGCAAAACCGACGCTTCTGGGTCCGATTCCCAGCGAGGACTTCTTAATGTCATATATACTTTAAGGAGTATATAATGGTCTACATTAATGAAGATATTAAAATTGACAAATCAGAATACAATGGAACAACCTATGTTTCAATTAGAAAACAATACAAAGACAGAGAGACAGGTGAAATGAAGCCTGGGAAGAATGGTATCAATATGAACTTGGAAGCTTGGGCTGAATTTATCGAGCGCTTTGATGAAATAGTTGAAGATATGGAAATGTCTTGACAAAAAAAGAATAATTTGATATAATTATTTAAGGGGAAATAGTTATGGATGAAATAGAAAAAGTTGGTTCTTTTTGTTTCTGGACTACTGGCGAAAATATGACAAGAACAATCAGGGATCTTTGGGAAGAAGGTTCTTGTGCTCATTCTTTTCGTGTTGCCAAAGAAGGTCTTGGAATGACTGATAAACAAGCACTTGATTTAGTTGAGGGAAGAATGAAACTTGATGGAGATTCCAGAAATGGTGGTCTTGATGGAGTTGAAGACTCTTATTCCGGAAAAACTGTAGATACTATGTTTAATAGAAAGAAAGTAAGATATATAGAATTTTATATAAACTACATTGGTTATGATGTAAGAATAAGAAATACTATGATTAGGTCACTTAGGAATGGTGATGGGGATGGAATATCAAATTCAGAATATTCAACGAAAGCTGGAATTCAAGTTGAGAAGAAAAAACTTGAGTTATTAAAAGAAATAACATTTTTATGTGAAATTTCAGATCATAATATAGATGAAGTTTTTGATAGTTTATTTATACAAATGAAAAAAGTAGAAGCAGAAGATAAAAAAGAAGTAGCAAGAGCATTTATAGAAGTAGAAGAAAAAAAAGTAGCAAGAAAGATTGTTGATGATTTTGTTAAGGAAAGAATTACAGAAGACAAAGCTCCTATAAAAATTGGTCAAATTGGTGATTCTGTTAATGGATGGATTGACCCTGCAGGACACTTTTATATTTGTGGAAACATGGGACATATTACATTAGCTGATAAACTTGGTTTTGATGAAAGAGAATTAGAGAAGAAAAATTGGCTTAAAATGACCAATAACAGATTCATAAAGTACAGTGAAATAAAACCAACTAAACAGCAATTTGATTTTTTTATGGAATGGCAAATGGAAAACGATATGAGCAGTATTGATTTCAATGGACTGGAATATAAAACAGTAGATGAGATAAAAGAGGGAATAAACGGGGCATAACAGGTTTCGATTTATATTGAAGTTACAATCTTTAAACGCATTTAACAAACAAGATTGAGTAGGTATAAAAACCTGGGTTCGATTCCCAGATGCTCCATTTAAGACCAGAAATTTTCTGGTCTTTTTTTATTGACAAAAAAAGAATAATAGAGTATAATAATGTAAGAGGGAAAATGAAAAAAATTAAAATTATAGATTATTTTCCAAATATGTTACATAAAGGATTAACTGAAAAGGAAATTAAGCAAGGTCAAGAAACGTGGGATGAATTATCAAAAATAGTCAAGGAATGGAAAGAAAGGCTAGAGAAAAAAGAAGAAAGGGAAGGATATTTTGGGATTAATATTAATTGAAGGAAACATCGGAAGCGGCAAAACTACTCTCGGTAGAATGCTTTCTGAATGGTTAAATGTAGATTTATACGAAGAACTCACATCTGATTTTACAGGAGAACTATTAAAAAAATTCTATAACGATAAAAAAAACTGGGCGTTTGAATTGCAAGTTAATTTTCTTGCTGAAAGATTTCAAATGATTTATGATGCTCAAAATAATTTTGATGATAGATCTGTTATGGATAGATCTATTTATGGTGATGCAATTTTTGCAGAAGTTCTATATGAAGATGGAGATATGTCAAAAGAACAGTATAGGATTTATATGAACCTTTTAGATAAAATGTTATACTCAGCACAAAGTCCTACCTTAATGATTTACTTAGAAAGTTCTACTGATATGTTAATGAAAAGAATTGAAGAAAGAAATAGGGGTAATGAATTTCTTATCGAAAGAGATTACATAGAAAGATTAAATAACAAATACAATGAATGGTTTTCTAAATACAATCATTCACAAAAAATATTCATAGACAAAGATAACATTGATTTACAAGACCATGATGAAGCAGAAGCTATCTTTAGTACTATAGAACTTTATACAGAGGGAGATAAATAATGGGAGCAGCAGAATTTTTTGTAACAAAAAGAGGCATCTATAAAGATGCAAAAGAAGCTTTTAGAGAAGCAGTTGATAATGCACAATATGATGCAGGTCATGGCGGCTACACTGGAACAATAGCCGAAAAGGGCAGTTTTCAAATGGTAGAAGTTCCTAAAGGAAAAGTTCCAATAGAATTTGCGTATGACTGCATGGAAAACTCAGAAGGAAAATTCTGGGATGATAAATGGGGTTCTGCTGGTTGTGTTGAAGTAAAAGGTGTTAAACTAAAAGAAATGCGTGGTGAAAGATTTAAAGGAAAAAGAAACTTTCATGTTTATTATTTCTTTGGCTGGGCAAGTGAATGATATCTGCAAATAGTGCAAAACACAAGACACAAATTAATAGAGATAAAATAAATGATGACAGAGTTCTATTTCTTAAAGAAAAATTACAAGATGGAATTATTAATGAGGTTAAGTCAGGAAATTTTAGTGCTTCTATTTCAGTTCGTCCAAAAGAAGATAAAGAAGTTCTTGAAAAAATTTTTGAGTTTATTAAAGAAAATGGATATACTCATTCTGATGATTTATATAATAACTATATTACAATTTGTTGGGATGCAATTTATTGACAAAAAAAGAATAATTTGATATAATAATGTAAGGGGATAACATTATGGATATTATTGAAAACGAAAAAGCAAAATTTCTTAGAAGTAAAGATTACAATTTTAATTTTGATAAAGTTTCCGGATATTTTGAAAGATGGGGAAAAAAAGTAGAGGATGATCCTGATTATTCTCTTTTCGGTCCTGAAATATTAGATCTTGAAATCTCAACATCCGTTAGACCAAAAGACCTACATCTCTACGATAAAAGTCGTTTGGTCTATGACGGTGGATGTTTAGGTAACTGCTCATTCTGCTCTCCAGCGGGAACAAAAGTAAATACTCCTGATGGAGCAATAAATATTGAAGATTTAAACGCTGGTGATTATGTTTTATCTTACGATACAAAACAGCAATCTTTTAAAAAAAATGTTATACAAGAAACTTATGAAAGAAGTTTTAATGGAGAATTAGTTCAAATTGAAACAGAAGATGGTTCTTTTCTTGAAGTAACTCCAGACCACCCTATTTGGACTATTAACAGAGGTTGGGTTGAAGCAAAAGACTTAACCGTGAAGGACGAATTAAAAACATTAATAGAATAGATAATGATAAAAACTATTGTCCTGAAAATGTTGAATGGGGAAATCAGTTTTTACAAAAAGCAAATAAAGGACATTATTCTAGTAAAAAGTATAAAGGAGTTTGGCAAACTAATAAAAATGGTGGTTTTCAAGCAAGTATAAAATATGAAAATGAAGTATTTTATTTAGGTACGTACATTACTGAGAAAGAAGCCGCAGTTGCTTATAACGAAAAACTAAAAACTTTTTATCCTGATAGATATAATTTTATAAAAAATAAGATAGAGGTATAACAATGAAAATTAAGAGTATAGCAAAAAGAGTTTTTAATGATACCGTTTATAATTTTCATTGTCTTCCTAATGAAAATTATTTTTCAGAGGGAATCTTAACTCATAATTGCTACAAATCAAATGGACACTACCCTACCTATAATATGAATATGGATGAATTTATTAAAGTTCTTCAAGCAATGCCAGAAACAGTTACTCAAATTGCTTTTGGTATTTTGAACATAAGCTCTAATCCTGATTTTTTCAATATGATGAAAATGGCAAAAGATTGTGGTGTAATACCTAATTATACTTGTCACGGTTATGATGTAACTGATGAGGTTGCACAAAAAACATCTGAACTTTGCGGTGCAGTTGCTGTTTCAGTATATAACAAAAACGCATCATATAATGCAATCAAAAAATTTACTGATAATGGAATGGATCAAGTTAATATTCATTATATGATTAGTGAAGAAACATATGACAAAGCATTTGAAATTATTGATGACATGAAACATGACGAAAGGCTTATGGGAATGAATGCTATTGTGTTTTTGGCTTTAAAGACAAAAGGTGGCGGAAAAGATTTTCATGTTCTTTCAACAGAAAAATATAATAAATTAGTTGATTATGCTCTTGAGAAAGAAGTTCCTTTTGGGTTTGATTCATGTTCTGCGCATCGTTTTCTAAATGCTGTTAAAGACCATAAGATGTATAAACAATTTGAAATGATGGCTGAACCTTGTGAATCCAATCTTTTTTCTCATTATTGTAATTGCAAAGGGGAATCATTTCCTTGTAGCTTTTCAGAAAATCATGATATGTTTCCAAAAGGAAATGATACATTAAATTGTAATAATTTTATTGAGGATGTTTGGCTTTCAAAAGAAGCAAGAAGTTTTAGAAAACTTCTTCTTGAAGGAAAGAGGCATTGTCCTCTTTATGATATAGGATAATAAGATGAAATATTTATTAGCAATATTACTTAAAGTATTAGGGATGTTCGCTATAGTAACAACTATAAAAGTGCAAACTACGATAGAAGTTATTATTTTATTAGTTGGTGCTTTTATGGCTTTTGCTATTGAGTTTGCGATTAACAGATCGACAAAAGATGGATCAATTATCTTTCCGGAGGATATATTAAAATGATAAATGAAAATGATATAGATGGAACAATAACAATGAAAATCGCTGACTATAAGAAAATCATAGCCAGTAATAATGTATTCGTTGAAGAAAGAGATAAAAGGGACAAGGTTTTTGCTGAAAATAAAAAAGTCTTTAATGAAGGTTTAGTTAAATATGTTCTTCCTTACTCTGGAAGTCCTTACTATGAAAGTCCTTGGAATGAAGGAACTGTCTGGATGAAACCAAATGAAGCTATTAAAGAAATCATAGAGAAATATGAGTTTCAGTTTAATAGAGTTCAAAAATATACAGAGGACAATATAAGCAAACTAAATTATATTGAATTAATTATATGGAAATGGAGAAAAAGAAATGAAAGTAAGAACAGGGTTTGTTAGTAACAGTTCATCAAGCAGTTTTTGTATCTTAGGGTATGCTTTCGATACAAGTGAATTTTTTGATAGGTTAAGTTTATCAGATGAAAAGAAAGCTAAGATCTTAAAAGAAGCCAATGAAGATCATCGGCTTCTTGATAAAAAAGATGAAGAAGGAGATTTCAAAGATTTTGAAGAAGCATTTGAAGTACTCGATAAAAACTATGAGCTTTACGAGTTAGTTGAAGCTCTAGGTCTTGACGCTGAAATTGATTCGGAATGTGATATAATTTATGTTGGTTCTTCTTTTGAAGATCTTGGAGATGATGAGACAGGCGGAGAGTTCAAAAAAAGAATAGCTGAAGAAGTTGGAGAGATTTTAACAGTTAATGACCTAAAACCTTGCATAATAACTGAGGAGATTTACAACTAATGAAAAAGAGAATAGGATTTGTAAGTAATAGTTCAAGTAGTTCTTTTATTATCAATAAAGATAATGTATCTCAAAAGCAAATAAATAAGATATATAATCACATAAAAGAAGCAAAAGGAATGAGCAGTCCAAATAATACTCCAGAAGGCTATGATCATAAATATGGCTGGGATGATACTTGGAATGTAACAGAAAATGAAAGAGAAATTTTAATGGATACTACAATGGACAATTTTGATATGTATGAATTTCTTATTGACATTGGTGTTGATAAAATAGATATTGAGTTTGGGGATGGAGTTTGGGGATGAAAAAGAGAATAGGTTTTGTGAGTAACAGTTCAAGCAGTAGTTTTATTATTGCAACTAAAGGAGATCAATCCACCAGAGCACTCGTTGAAATAGATTTAGACGAATTAATTTCTTCTAGTATTTCTACAAAAGAAGAATTAGTAGAATATATTCTTGAAGATTATTGCTTTGGAATAGAAGATTGGGATAAGTATTTAACAGAAGATGGAGAATACTTTGACGAATATATATATGAAAATTATACTAAAATGCTAAAATCTATTGAAGCTGGATACACCATTCACACAGGCAATGCTTCGAGCGAAGGTGAAAGTGGATTGGAAACTATGATTTGTAACGAAGGAATTGGTTCATTGAAGTTTATTGATGATGTCAAAATAATCGAAGGAGATGGTGGATACTAATGAAAAAGAGAATAGGATTTGTAAGTAATAGTTCAAGCAGTAGTTTTATCTGTGATATTTCCGGAGAAGTTGTCTCCGGAAGGGATATATCTTTAGAAGAAGCAGAAATGTACGAATGTGAAAATGGTCATACCTTTCTAAGAGAGTATACTGCTTGTGAAATTGATGATCTTCCAATGGAAATTAAAAGAAATCTTATAGCTGGAAATGAAGTTTTTGCTGATTATAATATTGCAGATAGAGACGAAAGAGAAGCTGATTTAAATAAAAGAAAAAATATTTTTACTGAGAAGTTTACTGATGAAGAAATTAACAGTGCAATTGAAGATGAAGATTATGATGATGATGTAAAAAACGGATATAATATTCCTGCAGAAATGTGTCCTCTCTGTAGTTTCTCTATAATCGCAGATAGAGAAGCAACTCTATACTTCTTTAAGAAGTATAATATGACACAAGAAATCTTAGCAGCAGAAATCAAAGGTAAATTTAAGGATTATAATGAGTTTTTAAAATTCTTGACAAAAAAAGAATAATGTGATATAATTATGACAGGGGAAAGATACTAATGAAAGAATGGATAATTACTGAGTTCGAAAAGCATAATTATACAGTTGAAGATGATTACGATTTGTGTAATGATGGGATTGGATCTTATGAATATTGGGGTTCAAAGTGCTTTGACGGTGGTAGTAATTACATTTCCGGAACTGTTTCCCTTTTCATAATTGGAGAAGAATCAACAGAAAATATAGAAAACTTTATTGATTTGTATGAAGATGATATTAAAGAAGCATTATTACCTAAAGTTGAATATGATAATTTCACTAATTTTGAACCAATTAACTTTATAATAAAAGATGGGAAAATTGAAATATACATAGATTATGAATCAGAACCAGAAGATAGAGACTGTTAAGGAGGTCTAATATGCAAAATAACGTGCTCGTCTTAAATAGTTCTTATATGCCAATTTACGTTACAAGCATAAAAAGAACTTTTAAGCTATTATTTAAAGACAAAGCTGAAGTAATTTCTGTTGAGGATGGTCATTTTTCAAGTTACAACTTTAACAGTTGGGAAGAAGTATCTCTTTATCAAAAAGCAACTTGGGATAAGTATGGTAAATATGAATACTTTAGTCATAATGAAAACATCTTAGGTATTCCAAAAGTAATAAGATTAACAGGATATAATAAAGTTCCTATAAAAGTTAAACTTACTCGGAGAAATGTTATTTTAAGGGATAATCATGAGTGTCAATATTGTGGCAAAAAATTTACTTTAGCAAATCTTAATATTGACCATGTTCTGCCTAAATCAAAAGGTGGAAAAAACTCTTGGGAAAATCTAACTTGTTCTTGTATTAAGTGTAATTCTCATAAAAGAAACCGCACGCCAAAACAAGCAAATATGCGTCTGCTCAGTAAGCCCAAAAAACCTACTATTTATTTAATGTTCAAGAGATATGCAGAAATATTTCTTAATGAAAAATATAGTGAGTGGGAAAGTTTCTTTCCCGAAGATTTCTTAGCTGAAATCTATATGACAGTAGAGTTAAAATAGGTGATTGATTAACAATTATCTTATAAAAATAAAACAAAGAATTTAATATTAAATTCTTAAGGAGGATAGAAATATCGGGACCCGTGGTGCATTAGGCTTTCACAAAGCAGGAGTAGACAAAATAACTTACAATCATTTTGATAGTTATCCTAATGGTTTAGGTAATGTTATGAAAGAATTTCTAATCAATACATTAGAAGTTAAACTCGATGAAATATTTGAGAAAATTATATTAGTAAATGAGGATAGTCCTATATCTACACAAGATAGAATTAGGTATGCTGAATTTACTAATAAAGAAGTAAATTCAGGAGAAGGCTGGTATTCTCTATTAAGAGAAACTCAGGGAAATCTCGCTGCTTATAGAGACACTAACTTGCCATATATGATAGATAATCATGGTTTTATGAAAGATAGTTTATTCTGTGAATGGGCATATATCTATAATCTTGATACAAGCAAACTTGAGATCTATAGAGGTTTTCAAAAGATTCAAAATGAGAATAGATATTCTATGGAATATCCAGATGATGAATATTATAGTGTAGCACTCATCAAAGAAGTTCACTTAGCAGATCTTCCTGACTTTGATATGGATAAGTTTGAAGAAGAAGTCGAGTAAAAGCTTGACACAAAAAGAATAATATTGTATAATAGATATAGGCACTAACAGCAATTAAAATTCAATTGGTGAAAAATAAAATGTGTCTAGTTTTATATAAAGACGTTAACAGCAAACAAAAAATAGTTGGTATCTACATTGTAGATATTTATTAAATTTAAATACGTCTTGCTTAATATAAAGCAAAAGGGGAAATACTATGAACGATTTTGCAGAAGAAGTAAGAGGGAACACAAACGACGCATTTACAGACAATGGAGCATTATCAAATGCTATCACACTCAATGCAGTATTAGATTTTTTCTCAAAGTCAGGAGCTCTTAGAGGTCATGAAGATTTTGAGATATTGTCTTATTTCACAAAAGCAGCATCTGAGGATGAACGACTTGCGATGAAAGCATTATTTTACTCAAGAGATATTAGAGGTGGGCAAGGCGAAAGAAACGTATTCAATGTAATCATCAATTATTTAGCTAACACTAATATTGATTTGATAGCAAGAAATATGGATCTTATTCCTGAGTATGGAAGATGGGATGACCTTTACTCTTTAATTGGGACTAAACTTGAAAAAGATGCTTTAGAGATGATGAAAGTTCAGTTTGAATTAGATAAGAAATCAGATAAACCATCACTATTAGCTAAGTGGTTGAAAAGCTCAAATACATCTTCAGCTACATCACGTGCTTTAGCTAAAATTACTTACAAGTATTTTGGTATTGATGAGAGAACTTATAGAAAAGAATTGTCAAAATTAAGAAGTAAAATTAACATAGTTGAAAAACTAATGTCAAATAAAAATTGGGATGCTATTGATTATTCTGTTATTCCTTCACAGGCAACAAGAATATATTCAAAGGCATTTAGAAAACACAGCGAAGCAAGATACAACGCATTTATTGAAAAGGTTGCATCTGGAGAAGAAACAATCAATGCTGGAACTTTGTATCCATACCAGATTGTTAAAAATGTTAAAACTGTAAGAGGAACTCAGGAAATAAATGCTCTTGATGTAATTTGGAACGCATTACCTAACTATATGGAAGAGCCAGAAAATTCTCTTTGTGTTGTAGATACTTCAGGAAGTATGATGTCTGGGCATAGTGATGTTGCACCTATTGATGTTTCTGTTTCTTTAGGAATTTACTTTGCAGAAAGAATAATTGGCCCTTTCAAGGATTACTTTATGACTTTCTCTGAGAAGCCAGTTATGCAGAAGATACAGGGTAATAATATTGTTGAAAAATACAATAACCTTAGCCGAGCTGATTGGGGAATGAGCACAAACATTCAGGCAGTGTTTGAAGTTTTGCTTAAAACAGCAAGAGACAGAAAAGTTTCACCTGATGAAATGATTAAGAAAGTATATATTATCAGTGATATGCAATTTAATCAGGCAACAGCAGGCGGAATTTGGGGATATGGATTACGAAATCCTGTAACTAATTTTGACGCAATTAAAGAAAAGTATAAGTCATATGGTTACGATATGCCTGAATTAGTTTTCTGGAATGTAAATGCTTCGGCTGACACACCAGTTACTAAAGATGAACAAGGAACTTTTCTTGTAAGTGGATGTTCTCCTTCAATCTTGAAGTATGCAATAAACACAATTGCTGTCACTCCAGAAGAACTTATGTTAGAAGTATTAAACTCAGAAAGGTATGAACCAGTAACTTAGAACCAGATCATTCTCTCATTATATATTTGGCTCCTGTTATAAGCAGGAGCTTTTTTTTATGCTGTATCATATATATAGAATGAAAGAACCGATTGAAATGTTTTTATTAACACCTGCCTACTTTAATTCAAAATTAATGAAACATAACACAGAAAATATATATACAGTTTCTTTTCCATTAGAAGAGATGGACAAGTTTGAAAGTCAAGATGATATAAACGATTTTCTATTTCATCATTATGATGAGATATTTTTTCAAGAAGAAGGATATTTAACAGAGAAAATATATGAATTGTATTTCCAAAAAAAAGCAGAGAAAAACTTGACAGAAAAAGAATAATATTGTAAGATACAAATAGGAGTAAAAATTGAAAATTAAATCTGTAGTTCCAATTTCATTTGTTGGGGGAAAATCTAAAATGGTGAAGAATATATTATCACCATTATTCCCAGAATTTTCTGGAGATTTTTATGATGCATTTATTGGTGGTGGAAGTATTCCTCTATGGGTGTCGCAGATGTATCCTGAAAAGAATGTTTTTGTAAATGATCTTAATGAAGTATTAGTTAATTTCTGGAAAACATTACATAAATATCCAGAAGAGCTAATGGAGAAACTGATATGGATTAGAGAACACGCTGACCCAGAAGATTTAGAAAGAGGTAAGAGTTTGTTAAAAGAGCAAGAATATCTTTTATACAACACTCCTAATACATTTGATCCAGAAGATGATCTAATAAGAGCAGCAGCTTATTTTACATTAAACAAGATTGCCTTTTCAGGGCTAACGGAACATGGATCTTTATCCAAAGATAACTACAAAAAAAAGTTTAATATTGGAAATATTCAGAAACTTTCAATTATAAATTCATTTATGAAAACTTGGAAAATCTTCAATTATGACTACGAAACGTTCATTAGCGACTCTGTAGAGAACGATTTTATTTTTCTGGACCCTCCATACGATTTGGGAGAGAAAAAAAATACTCTTTACGGAAAAATGGGAGAGATGCATCAAGGATTTGATCATGACCGATTTTCTGAAGTCGTTAAAATTAATCCTGCTAAATGGATGATAACTTATAATGATAATGAAGAAATTAGAGAGAGATTTAAGGATTTCAAAATCATAGATCAAGAGTATAGATATTTCATGACATTCAAACAAGATGATGTTGGAAATAAGACTACACGAAAGAAAAATGAATTAATAATAATTAACTATTAGGAGATAATTATGGAAATAAAAATTGAACAGACAATTAAATTAAAGTTTGGAGATACCGAGGTTAGTATTTCAAAAGAAGATGCTGAGAAGTTATATGATAACGTAGCTGATCTTTTAGGATATAAGGAAGATGAAATAAAATACATTTATGTTCCTTGGGACACTACTCCTTATTTAACACCACAAAGATTAACTGCTCCTTGGACATCTCCTTTTTGGGAACCTCCTTATTATTCAACAAGTGGATATATATACATTGACGGAGAACAATTAAATACAAATCCGGTTACACGCACTACATCAATTACAGACAAAACTTGACAAAAAAAGAATAATGTTGTATAATTAATTAAGAGATAAAGTGGATACGCTTATTAGTTGCCCTGACCACTCAAACAGGAGAGAACTTTAAGTGGGTGGGATTCCCACTACTTTTATTGGGGGATATTATGGGATGGTATGGAACATATTGTGATGGAGATTTACGCTCTATTAAAGAAACATTAGAAAAAAGTTATAATGGGTCTTTCAAAAATGGAAAAGACGAGCAAGTATCTTTTAAAATACTAAGTCATTCATTTAAGTTTGGTGTAAGTTATATGGCAGTTGAAAGAACTATAACTGATAAGGATGGATTGTCTCAAGAAATAATTGTTTATGCTGTTGTTCATCTTTGGAGATATTCTAAAAAGAACGGTGAGGTAATGGTAAAAACTATCGATGAAAGTTCCGGACCTGTTAAGTGTTTTCCTACAAAAAAGATATTGAAGTTATTGACTGAACCACCTTTAAGTGATTATAGTCACAACTGGAGAGTTTTGGCTTGGAGTCAATTCAAAGGTATCCCAGAAAAATATAAAAATTATATAAAGGAATAATAAAACTTTTTGCTGATTATATGTATAAAAGTGATGATAGTATCTGTCTTAAGAGATAAATTATATACTATATCTAAGGAGTAAAGTCATGAGATCATCTGGTAACAAGAAAAGCGGAAGAGTATTCGTGGCAGGTTAGCGACACTCACGGTGGACAAGTAGGAGATCTCGACAAACTTACTTCAAGAAAATTCCCAGAAGGAAAAGAATTAACTAAAAATGACTATGTAATAATTGCTGGAGATTTTGGATTTATTTGGGATGTAAATAAATCAGGTAAAACAGAATTAAATTGGCATAAGTGGTTTATAGATAAACCTTGGACTACACTTTTTGTTGACGGAAACCATTGCTTTAAAAAAGATACTGAAGTTTTAACTGAAAGCGGGTGGCAGTTATTTTCTTATTTAATAGATAATAAGATAAAAGTAAAAGTTGCTCAGTTTGATATAGATACAAAAGAAATTTCTTTTGATTATCCAGAGGAAGATATAAAAGAAATTAAAGATAATATGATAAATTTTCAAGGAGATAATATATCGTTAATTGTATCCGAAAAACATGATATGATTATAGACAATAAAAAAGTAAAAGCTATTGATTTATTGGGAGAAAAGATTAAAGAAAGTTCTTTACTGTTAACTGGTAACTACATTCATAATGAAAATGTAGACTTATCAGATAATTGGATTAAACTACTAACTTGGGTTATTATGGATGCTACTATCGTTGATTTTTCAATGAAGAATCCTAATTCAAAAAAAATGACAGTTCAATTTCATCTTTCTAAAGATAGAAAAATAAAAGAGCTTTCTAAATTATTAACAGAAATGGATTTACCTTTTACTTTAAAAGAAGCAAAAAAGTCAGGAGTAAATAAATTAACTCCTTCTTACATTAGAATATATAGTGATACTGCTAGAAAAATTTTTAGTTTATTAGATGGAATAAAGGAAATTCCAAAAGACTGGAGTTTTTTTAATGAGCATCAAGTAAATACTTTTTTAGATACTCTTGAAGTAACAGATGGACATAGATATAGTAATTCTATTGTTTGGAACACAACATCTAAAAATGACACAGATATTGTTCAAGAGATGTGCTTGAAAAATAAAATAGTCTTCAAGCACAATGGTGAAGTTTTTAACACATCTGGTTTTGAAAATGCAAAACCAGCTTTTAGAAATAGAATTTGTAAGGATGAAAATTTAAGGAGAGATCATTATATAAAAATAACAAAAGAAGAATATAGTGATTATGCTTATTGTTACAAAATGCCATTAGGAACATTAATAGTTAGGAATAATGGTAAGGTTAATTTTTCTGGTAATTGTAACTTTGACAGAATAGAAAAACTTCCAGAAATGGAAATGTTTGGTGGAGTTGTTGGGAAATTAAACGGCAGCATCTATCACCTCAAAAGGGGTGAAATATATACTATCAATGGATTAAAAATTCTTACTATGGGTGGTGGAAAATCTATCGACAAAGCAAGAAGAACAGAGTTCATTTCATGGTGGAGTCAAGAAGCACCCAATACAGCAGAGTATTCTAACTGCTTAAATAATTTAGAAAAACATGACAATAAGGTGGATTTAATAATAACTCATGATTGTTCTCAGAGAATATACAATTTATTTGATTTTGCGAAATATGACAATCCAACTCTCCTCCAAGGGTTCCTTGAGACTCTGGAAGAAACTGTTGATTATCAGCACTGGTATTTCGGACATTTTCATGATGATATTGAGTTTGACTCTAAACATACCTTACTATATAATAGAGTTAAGGAAATCACTAAAGAGTAAAAACTTGACAAAAAAAGAATAATATTGTATAATTATATAAGAGGGGAAAGATGGTAAAATTTGAATATGTCCCAGAAGATGGTGATTTAGATGTCCCGATTAAATTAGAGATTGGTTTAAATGGTGAAGCTAGTGTTGATGACCATTTTAATATTTGGATTAGTTTTATGAAAGCAATGACATTTAGTATGGATAAATATAAATTGGTGAAGGATGTAAAATGCAATTGTCAAAATACATAGAGGTGCTGCAAGAAGCATTAAAAGATCATGGTGATTTAGAAGTCGTATATAGTATTGATGATGAAGGAAATTCTTTTAATAAAGTTTGGTTTGACCCTTCAGCTGGTCACTATAATGAACTTGATAAAGAGTATTACTGTGAAAGCGACATGGAAGAATTTAATGACCAAATCGAAACAGAAGAGACAAATGAATCATTGATGAAAATCAATGCAATATGTATAAATTAGTTTTTTTAGGAAAGGGTAAGTTAATATTATGAAAAAGAATTTGGTACTATCACTCAGTTTATTATCCTCATCATGGTTAAACACATGAGATAGCACCGCAATTTGTTAATTACACCCCTTTAACGATTGTTGAGGGGTTTTTTTATTCTGGGATAAGTAACTGGTAAGGAACTGGGTCTGTTTGCTAAACAGAACGTGCATATAAATTGCATAGGAGTCGGAATCCTACTATCCCGTATTTTATTTTGGGCAGAATGTCAGCGGCTACTGACACCGAATCTTGAAAATTCGTATGCGTGAAAGCGTAGGGGATCGACACCTCTTCTGCCCGCTTCCGGAATCTAAGACCCAGGAAAGTACCTAATAATCAAGCTTTAGTAGAGTAGATGGTTTAGTACGAAAAATTCAATGCGAAAACATTGACTGAATATCATATGGTTTGGATATTCATATTTTTGCGGATATGGCGAAGATGGTTGAAACGCATAGGATTTAAAATCCTATACCCTAGATGGTAAACACCGTGGGTTCGATCCCCACTATCCGTATTTCATGGCTCCCTATCCCAATTGGCAGAGGAGGTTGTTTTAGACGCAATTTATGTCTCGGTTCGACTCCGAGGGGAGTCAAAAAAGTAAAGGCGAAATATTTCATAACTTAGCCGCAGGGCGGAATCAGATCTCCAAAATCCGATTGGTGAGTTCGAGTCTCACCTAGGTTCTCAACACAAAACCAATGAAAAGACAGAACGATACATTTAGTGATACTATCTATGACGATAAAATAAAGGATTTATATTAATGGAAGGAACGTATAAGTGCAAGCCGAGATTTCAAAATCCGGAAACATTTGTAGAAGTAAAGAAAGTAACTAAGGGGTTTTCTGTAACTCACTACTTCAAATCTGGTGTAACCCAGAAAGAAGAATGGAGTGTGAAAGACTTTAAGGACAACAAGCCAAACTTAACAAAAGTAAAAGAAATAAAATGGAAAAAAAAGGAAGAGGGAGAAGAAAAATGTCAGACACAGAAAAAGGCACCAGTAAAGAAAAAAGCATTAGTGAAGAAAAACCCTGTAAAGAAATCTATATCGAAGAAATCGGTAATAAAGAAATAGTAGAGGCAATGTATGAACATCTATCAAGCGAATATCCAGAGGATAATTTTGTATTCGGTGATTTTATGGAGAGCGGGGAAAGGACAATTATTGAAGTTATTGCGAATGAAACAATCGCATTTAGACAAATAATAAGTCCTGAGTTTGATCTTGAGAAAAATCAGTTAAGAGTTCAAGGATCATACGAGAGAAACCTGAGAGCTTATGAAAAGCTCAGTGAAGAGTATATGACAAAGAACGGACAAGAAATAACATATATAGATCAAGCAGAAGTTATCAGTATTAAAACGGTAAAGAAGATTGAAGTATAATTTAAAATTTTATAAGACATATATAGATAAGAATATTTCTATTTATGGAAAACAATGGAAAGTAACTGATGTGAGAAGTATGGATGATGGAACCATTCTTATGTATTATAAAGTATTAGATTCTATTGGAATAGCTAATGCAGCAATAGTTAAAGATTCTATTACAGGAAAATTCTTAGATGATATGGGAAAGGAAGATGAGAAAAGAATTAACTCAAAAACTAGCTAATAAGATAATGGTAACAGTTTCAATATTAACAATATCATTATTAACTATATTAAAATTTTTTAATATTATCTCTCTACATTGGATAATAATAGTAACATCTATTTGGTGGGGCCCTGTAGTAGTTATGTTTGTAGTTAGTATTATTTATTTTATGCTATTTGGTATTGGTTTTTTCTTGATGTTTTTCTTTAAGAAATATAAAGGAGATAACAATGATAGACATAGACGCAACGATAAGAGCAAACAACAAAGTAATCTTTGATTTTTATGCTGATTGGTGTCAGCCATGCAAGATGATGGAACCAATTTTGGAAAATATAGAGAATACTACCGACATTAAAGTTGTTAAGATAGATGTAGAGAAAGAAAGTGAATTGGCTCAGTTATTTGGAATAAGTTCAATACCAACTATAGTATTCTATAAAGATGGAGAGAAGATTACCGAAAAGGTAGGTATGCAACAGACAGGAGTTATTATAGATCTTTTTGCTTGACAAAAAAAGAATAATTTGGTATAATAATATAAGGAGAAATTATGGAAAAAATAGCAGTAAAGGAAGGCGGAGAATTAATTCCTGCCGCTAGTAAATATAAAATGGAAGTAACTAAAAATTCAAAAGGATATAATTGGACTATTGTTGTCCATGAAGATGATCTTGTTGCAATGCAAGCAGACATAATATTGCTTGACAAATGGGCAAGAGAAAACTATTCATAACATAATATAATAATTTTAGTGTAGCTGCGATTGTTCAAAAGATCAGTTTGTTTATCCCCCTTCAAACTTGTGAACAATTATTTTTTTTGCTACACTTTTTTTATTTTGGGGACACTAAAAAATTAGGAGGAATGATGACAGAAGTTGATTTTAATAATAATAAAATTATTTCAACTTTAGTAGAAAATCACTTTAACCTTACAGAAGAAAGCGTTACAGAGTTTAAGAGTAAATTGTTCAATGCGGATAATGAAAGATTTATTGATCCCAAGTTAAAAGAATTACTTGATGATGATTTAAGGATGTCCATTGACCTTGATGAAGAAAACTACTCTAAACTAGATAACGGCTGGATTCTCTTTCAGGAATATTTTTCTGAATTGTTTATGTATGACGATCTAAAAGTTACTTATGATAACTTCAATAGAAACAAGATTACAATAAATAAGAATGAAACTAAGTTATTTAAGGCTATCAAGAAATTATACAAAGAAAACAATAAGTATTCTTATTCATTTTTACAGTCTAACTATCCGGATATTTATAACAAAGATGATTTTGATTTAATATTTGACAAAACATTTAAAGAAATTACAGAAAAAATTGGTGTTTATAAAATGCCTAATAAAAAACTGAGAGTGGTAATCTCGCTGAATTTTTCCGACTGGTTTTTAAGTGCTACTACTGAAACTTGGACTTCTTGCTTAGATTTAGAAACTAAAGATGAAGGATGTTTCTGGACTGGATTTCCTGGACTTATAAATGACCCTAACAGATTACTAATTTATATAACAGATGGATCTAAAAAAGAGTATCAAGGAATAAAAGCAGAAAAAATTATTGCAAGGACTTGGGGAATAATAACAGAGATGGATACGATATTCTCTGTTAGATCGTATCCAGGAGGTCTATTGGAAAACAATATATTAGACATAATCTTCAATAAAATTTTAAAATTTGAAAGCAATAATTGGAAAAGTAAACATCCAATCGGCATTATGTATAATACAGAAGATGAAAGTGTCTATATATATCAAGATGAATCTAATTTCTATTATGAAGATAAGAAAGTAAAATTAAAGAAAGTAGACAATAAAAAATCAGGGCTATATTCTATATGTAATGGTAAGATCAATGAAGGATCTTTATATTATTATGTAAACGGATTGAAATCATTAATAGAAAGCAATACAGATATGGGAGATTATATTTCTGGAAGAATGTTATGTAGCAGATGTAGAGATGTAATACCAGATGATAATAGTTATGTAGGAGAGAATAAAGAAACTTTATGTGAAGAATGCTTTGAGGAATTGTTCCTTTCTGGAGCTTGTGAAGTTAATATTGAAGAAAATGAGGTACTACTATATGGGTAAGTTTATAATAGGAAGTGTTTTAACGCTAGGTATTATATACTTAGCTGGATTATATCCTCATGTTGCAGTTGGAGTTACAGCAATTTCAATTGTTTTAATTTTTAAACTAGCAGAATGGTTTAATGAATAGGAGAATAAATGGAATTAACTGAAGTATTAAATGACGTAGAAGAAGCATTAACAGATGCTCACAGTACTAAATTATTGCATCTTTGCGAAGAATACTTCCCAGAAGAAGATTTTGGAACAGATTTAAAGTGTGGAATTATAGATGATATGTATAATCTTATTATAGATGAAGTTAGAAATAATAATGAATCAGCTATTGATATTTATTACTTTTTGCTAAATGAAAAGATAAGTATAGACGAAAATGAATTTTATACAGATGAGGAGATAAATCATGGCTAATCAAGTAGTAATCGAATTAGATGAACCCGCTAACGTAAAAGATGGTTTTAAAGTAAGTATTGCAGACGCAAAAGGCGACAAAAAAAGTGCTAATATTCTAGTTTTAGATACTCTTGAATCCAAAATTGGATTTCAAGTTAATATCCAAGACAACGCAAGTCCTAAGACTTGGTAAAAAAACTTTAAATAAAAAAAGACACTCAATTGAGTGTCTTTTTTTTGCTATAATAGTCCTTTAGATTATTCGTCTAAAGAAGCTCCAGATTTGTGAACTTGCATTGTAATTTCAATAATTTCAATTGTGTTCATAGGAATAATTTTAATTGTTCCTTTCATAATATTCTGTGCAATAACATCAGGAGTATTTGTAGTGTCGTCAACTACAACGCTATACTGATCAATACCGTTTGCTTGTCTAATTGGTTCAAGGATTGAAGTAACTAAGTTAGATGCTTTTCTCCATGAATCAGGATTATGTGGTTCGAAGATAATTGACTCAAGAGCTTTTTTGATTAACTTCTTAGCGAAGATAATCATTCTTCTAACGTTTACTCTATTTAATGAAGAATTATCTCTAACAAGAGTTTTTTGTCCATAAATTTCAAGACCTTTAGATACAAAATTAACTATTGGGTTAACTGCATTAAAGTCACCATATAACATTTCTCTCTGTGCAAAAGAAGGTGAGAATTCATAATCTGCCGCTGTTATTTTCCCTCTTAAGTCTCCTGCTGGTGCAGCCCAAGGGCCATAAAGTCTATCAACTTCCATTAATTTTTCTGCAATAAATACAGAAGGTGGACACCAAACATATTCTTTTGTGTCTGAGTTGTAATCTTTTAACCAACTCCAGTAAAGAATTGAGTAAGAACTATCAAGTGCTGTTGTTCTTCCATGCGCTCCTGTTCCATTATGCCATTCAATTACTTCATCATAAAGTAATCCCATAGGTGAATCAGAAATATAAACAAAATCTTCTCTAAATTCTGCTAATACAATAGCTGCGTTTTGAACTGCTTCTTCAGGCATATCAGGTGTAATAAGAATATGGTAATCATAAGCTTCCATATTTCCTAACTCGCCAGTTGTTGATAATGCTGTTGTAAATAATGCCTGATTTGCTGTTGCTACTAGTGCTGAATCTGTTGAATCAAATCCATCTCTACCAACTACGTGATCATATTCATCAAAAATTGCTGTTTCGTAGTCTTCAACATCTCCCGATGCGAAAACATCAAGTCCTGCTCCAAGAGGATAAGTTCCATCCTGAAAAATTGCTGTAAGCGCGTCTGCTACTTCACCAAGTCTAACGTTGATTAATGCAGATCCTCCATTGTCATGAGTTGCGTTAATAACAGTTGCGAAATAGTTAGTATCCGCTAGTGTTAGAGAAACATCATCGAAAGTTTCTTTTATAATTCCGTCGAAGAATACTTCAATCTTATAAACGTCTGCGTTTGTAACAGGGTTTGATCTTGTAGATTTAACTACTGAAATAAGGTTTGTTGAAGTTCCTTTTTCAAGTGCAATAATCTGAACGTTATCAGTTACACTTCCATTATCTGTTCCTGCTGCTGCTGCTACTGTTGCGACTACAGGTGAAGTTCCACCAATTCCGATTAAATCGTTATCTGCGATTGTTCCGCCAGATGCGATTAATACAGTTCCAGTTGCTCCAAGAGTTCCAGATGTAATTGTAATTATATCTGTATCTAAAACTGCTGTGGCTCCAGAACCTTCAGTTGTTAAAGCTGTGTTAATTGCAGTTCTTACATCTGCTACTGCCATAGTTGTACCTGATGCAGTTACTATTGCTTCTACTGGTGTTCCACCGTCAATTGTGATTATTACACTATAAGTTTCTGCGTTTGTTACTGGATCAATTACAGCCGCTCCGAGATCTAATCCCATAGTTGCTGAAGTTGCTGGTGCAATATTTTTAACTATTACTTCTGCTTCGATTGCTCCATAAGGATCTGCTACTACATCTTTTGTAGTTGCCACTTTTGCCACTCTATAAAAAATTATTTTGTTACCTTGATTAAAAGCTCTATATGCTGCTAAGGCGGCATAAGGTGAGCCAATAACTGATGTTCCAAACTGATCGTTAAAATTAGATCGTGATTCAACTAAAGTAGGGACTCCGATTGGGCCTTTGGTAGCATATCCAACTATCGCAAGCACTGTATCGGAAGAAGTTACTGTATAAGCTGACATGTCACGTTCTAAAATTGAAATACTTGGTGATTTAGCCATTATTAATTTCCTCCATAAAAATTATCTATAATTACCTTTACTATCTTATTTTTTTAATAAATAACAAACCTTTATCTTCTAAGTTCTTTATTTGATTAGTTACTATATTTACTAAAATAAAATCTCTTTTCAATATTGTTCTACCTACCAGTCTTATTGGCTGGTAAGTTTTATTGAATATTTTGTACATTTTAAGAACTCCTTCCCTATACGTCGTATTGGAAATCAATCTCATTAATTCTACCATAATATTCTTCAAAATTAAGTGGCAGATACGCTCTAGGAACTACGATGTCAAATCCGTATCGTAACGATACATCTCTAGCATCTCCAGGATCTAAAGTGCTTTCTGATTGCGGTGTTCTTACTTCTATTTCTAACCACTGCCCATCGACAGTAGTTGCATACTTTTTATTTTGTGGTGCTGCTACCATTGCCTGATATAATAATATATCCATATCCGACTGTAACGAAGTCCACATTGTCGCTCTAAATGTTAATTCATATACTAAAGGGTGAAAATGCTCTTCAAAAACATTCTCATTACTTTCTGACTGTATATACTTTTTAAAATAACCTCCGGGTGTTTGATTAGGTGCTGGTGCCATGTTCTGTAATACAACTGAAACAGTAGGGTATAAATTACTTGAGTTAATAATTGGAGCTATTAACTTAGAAAATGCCCTTTCTGGAGTTGAATAAAAAACAGCAACATTTAATTCTGCTGGATATCGTGTTAACCAAAGAGAGTCTACTAAGAATTTCTTCACAGCGATTGACTGTTCCTTGAATAAAAAATGTTCTACTAAATTAGGCATTAAAAATCTCCAATTGCCGGTATCTCAAAATATTGATCATCTATATTATCTTTACTTGCTGTTTTCTTAATAGCTCCTCCACGAATGAAAGTATTAACTACATCTTGCCCTTCAATATCTACAGGCTCAATAAACTCTATATGTAATTCTCTATCAGTTAGTCTTGCAGATTTTACAGCATCACTTTTTTCTATTATCACTAGAAGTTTTTTTAGTTTTTCTATGATTGCATCTTCATATTCTGCTAGTACATTGTGAATATTCATTATGCATCATAATTTTTAATTTCAATATTTTCTTCTGCAAGATCACTTGTTTCTTTGAATACTGATTTTACTTTTTCTCCAGATACTTCAAAATCTACAGAATCATCTTTAGCAAAATACTTTAATGTTCCTTTTGATTCAGCTTTCTTAATAGCAGATGCTATCTTTGTTACTATTTTAGATCCATAATTTTTATTAAGTTCTTTCTTTAAAGAACCAATCTTATGACTTTGAAACGTAAATCGTTTTGATGTATTACCATCTTTAACGATGATCGTATATAGTCCTGTTATTTCTTTTGAAACTTCATTTAGTAAGTTATCTAATTTCATTCTACTACTCCATATTTATTTTTGTCAAGCCGTGTGTGTTAGCTTTTATCTGTTCTATATAATTTCCGGGAAGTTGAAGTCTATCAACTGACGAAATTTCTAAACCTAATTGCCATAATGCATATTCCCAGCCAAAATCTCCTGCTGGTCTAGCATCTGTTACTTCATATAATCTATATCTACCTGTCATTATAACATCACCTAATTCAATTACATCTGTGATATTGTTATATGTTTGATCCATTGAATAGATCATAGTTTCTCTTTGAACAAAAGATATTTTACTGAAGTTAATTAAATGAATACTTAAATCATTCTTACCTTTAATTCTGCTTGTCCAATTATCTTTTGAACTAATCTGTGTTGCTAATTTTTTGGTTGTAGAATATAAACTATCAGTTAAATCAAACTCAAAAACAGAAATACTATTTATATATAAAGTTAATATATTATCTACTTTATCTATAGAAGGAACTCCAAGACCAGAATATGAAACATATAAATCTACTACATGCTGTTTCTTTAAATCCATTTGTTTTGCAACCATCTCATTAAAGTTTACAAACATAGTAAGTGTTTCCTCTTTTTCAGAATATCCTCCAGCATCTAAAAAACCAACCCATTTATTATTATCATAAATAGATTTTATATCAAAAGGAGGTAAGTAAATTCTTCCTACTTTGCTTTCACCATATAACTCATCTAACTCTGTAACTGCTTTATCTAATCTAAATACTTTAATTGGTTCTCCGGCATAGTTCATATAAGATTTAGATAGGTAATCTACCCATTGTTGTGTTTCATCAGAAAACTGCATTTAATATTCTCCTATCGTTATAATTATCTTTACGCACAAAAAAAGGCAGGAACTAATTCCTACCCTAACATTAAAAGCAATTTGTTGATTATGCTAATTGAATTTTGGGAGTGATAAAAACTGATCCACCACCTGCTGGTATTACATAAGGGCCATCAACAAATCTTTCTGCCCATAATAATGTATTGTCAGCTGTATTTGTTAGAAAATATCCATAAATTGTAGGTTCAGCTGCTGTAAAAGCAAGTTCTATTTCAGAATATATTGCTTCTGTTGGATCTCCAGAAATAGTCCAAGTTGCAGGTGTCATTGTTACAGGAGCATATCCAGCACCTGTTGCATCAGTAAAAGATCCAACTACTGATGTTTCTATTGGGGTATAATCATTTGTATATAACCTAAGAACAACATCTGGATCTGCTATTGTTACATTTAAAATTCTCTTTAACATTTCTACTTCGCCACTATCTGGCACTACTAAAGCCATATCTTATCTCCTATTTTTCTTTGATTATATTTTATTCTTATTAATTGTATATTCTTCTCATTACAATAGTTATTTTTAATATTATCTCTAATTTTTGTTTTATTAAAAGCCTTTTCTCCACCAAAATATTTTATAGGTTGAAAATGTTGTATCCCATCATACTCAATACAAACATTCTCTTCAGGTAAGTAGAAATCAAATTTTAAAAATCTTTTATATTTACAATCTTTAAATGTCTTTTGCTGAATATAGTTTATGTTATAACTATCTAAATATTTTTTAATTTTCAACTCTCCTTTAGATGTATTACAATTTGGACAACCTCTTCCATTTAGATGGCTATTAGAAATCTGTAAAAAGCAACCATGCTTTTTACATACTATTTTCACTTTTGTATAATTATTCTTATAGTTAACTTTTGAATAATCATATTTATTTCCGTGAACCTTAATCGCATCTACTATAAATTCTTTTGTAGTTTTGTTTTGAGATTCAAAATTACATTTTGAACATCCTTGCCCTCTCAAATGAGCTTCTGTTCTTTGAAAAAAGCTACCGTGTTTTGGACATATTATTTCTATTTTAGATAAAGCATTTTTATATATACTTTTAGAGTATATATATTTATAATTATGAACTTTATTAGATTCTGATATAAATCTTCCGAGTGTCTTTTTAGTACTAGAACATTCAGGACACCCTTGCCCTTTCAAGTGATGATTAGGAGTTTTCCAGAAACTTCCATGTTTTTTACATACTATTTCTACCTTTGTTTTGTTGTTAATGTAATCAACTTCAGAATAATCATATTTATCAAAAATATTTTGAGACTCTATTATAAATTGTTTAGTCGTCTTTTTCGACATCTTTAACTAACTCAGCTCCTTTTGACTCAAACGCTTTCTTTACTACAAAAGAAGCTGCTTGAGCTACTTTGATCCCTAACACTTTCTTAACGAATAAATAAGCATCATTCCCCGTATTACCGTAATGAAGTGGAGGTTCTCCAAATGTTTTTGTGGTTTCTAAAATCACCATTCTATTTATGAGTTTCTTATCAAGTTTTAGTTCTTTTATTTTAACACCTGCTACTCCAGCATCCTTCTTCTTAATCGCAGCATATACATCTTTGAATTCATCAACATATTTATTCTCTTCTTCTTTCATCTTGTTCTTTTGTATTTGAACTTTAGAATCAACTCTTAAATCTTTTATAGATTTAACTATTTCACTACTAGACTTTTCTTTTTTTATAAATCTACTGTAAGCTTTTTTAACTCCTACTACAAACTTAGTCGCTAATTTGGTATATCCAGTAATTATAAGGGCTCCTGCCCATCCAACAAGGAGACCAGCTCCTGCATATCCTAAAATTGTTCCAGCTAATATAAACGGATCTTCATTAAGAATCTGCTCTGCGTAATCTACTTCTTCTTTCAATTCTATATATTCTTTAAAACTTTTCATTTTATTTCCTCGTATGTTTATACTATATCTTTACATTAAGAATTATTCTTTCTCTTTGTTTTATATTTTTTAAGCCATTTTAATGTTGGATTTGATTCATAGGAAGGAATATGTCCTTTATCATTCTTGTATGCTCTAAACCATTCAGCATACTTCATCAATAAACTCATATTATCATCTAATTTAGTACTTACTAAAGATTTTTTATTATCTTCTAAAAACTCTCTAAACCTTTTAATTTGTTCTAAGTTCCATTTCTTCAAGTTTTTAGGAGTTACTTTTGCTTCAACTATTTCTATTTTAAAGTCTTCTAATAAAATTTCTATATTCATCATTTATCCTATCCTGTAAAATATCATCTATTTTATTAAATTCTGTATATGGTATTCTTAATAAATTAATATTATTTTCTTTACAGTAATCATCTTTTATATTATCTCTCAATTGATTTTTTTTAAATTCTTTTTCTCCTCCAAATCTTTCTATAGGAATAAAGTGTTGCCTTCCATCATATTCTATACATGTATTCTTTATTGGCAAATAAAAATCAAAGTGTAATACTTGCTTATACTTACATCTTGGAAAAGTTTTTTGTTCAATAAACTTTATATTATTATTATTTAAATATTTTCTTATCTGTAACTCTCCCTTAGAAATATTTTTACAAAAAGGGCAACCTTGCTTTTTGCTTAGATGATTGTTTGGAGTTTTAAAAAAACTTCCGTGACTGAGGCAAATTATTTCTACTTTTTCAATTGCTTTAATATAATCAACTTTTGAATAATCATATTCATTACCATGTATATTTTTTGCGTCCTTAATAAATTGTTCAGTAGTTTTATTAAACTTATGATTAAATCCTTGTAGATGATTTCTAGGAGTTTGCCAGAAAGAACCACGAGTAGGATGAATTATTTCTACTTTACTAGACATGTTAATAAGATTAACTTTAGAATAATCATATTTATTATTATGAACTATAATAGATTCTTCTATAAACTGTTCAGTAGTCCTTTTTTTTCTTTTCATCATTTACCCAATCAAGAACTCGTAACAATTTGTGCTTGATTTCCAAGATGCAAGTAAATCTGTTTTCTCTTGTTTGCCTTCTTGCTTTAACTCACCACCGTTGAGCTGTAACATTCCGTCACCTCCAGGTATAGCATTCCCAAAAGTGCTTCTAATGCTTCCAAGAGCAATTTTTGCTTCTGCTAATGTAAAATCTTTTATTGATTGACTATTAACTATCTCACTTAGTGATAAAGGTGCTTTGTATTTAATTCCTACCATTAATGAAGGAGGAGGAGTTGGATATAAAAATAATTTATTATCTATAAATTCCCAAGTAATCCCTGTATTTAAGATCATATTAAGATCTTTAGATGCAACTAATGCTATATGATAATCAGCAGCATTTGCCATAATTCCGGAACTATCATAAATAGCTTGAATATAAAGATTTGACATTAATTCCGATCTTCCATTATAATATGAGGTTGGATATCTTGGAGATAAAATAATATCTGTAATATTGTCTACTCCACCTGTTATTGCAGGAATTTCATATCCGGAATCTGAAGATCCCGTTAGAGTTGTTTTTTCTACATTCTCGCTAAAGTTTCTCCATTTATTATAATGATATACAGCAGAAGCAATGCAATTATCTAACTGCTCATCAGTTAACTCTACAGGAACTAAAGGTGCTCCTAAAGAACTTCTTACCCAATTATATAAAACTCCATAATCTGAAAATTCACTTACTATCTCTGTGTCTTCTCCAAGATCAGTAGATCCTTCAGTATCCCAAACTAAATCTAAAACATCATTTAAAGCAGAATGATCTATTGCAACTATTGCATCATTTCCTGTGCTTGAACTTAATAAAACTAAATGTCCATCTCCATCATCAGAAGCTGAAGCTAACCCCGGAACAGCAGCATCATCAATTGCTTGTTTAATTTCTGCAAGAGTCGTAACAGAAGAATCAACAGCAGAACTTGCTAAATCTACAGTTACATTTCCAAGGTTAGTTGTAATTTCTACAGAACTATTAGTAGATAAATCTACTGTTCCTGTAATAGCTACTGTTCCTGTAATGTAAGCTGCTGCTTCATTACCGGCTTCTGTTATAATAGAAAATTCATCAATCCATACAGTTTCAATTCCATCCGTATGAAAAAATACTCTTACATCTAAATCATAGTTCTCGTTAAAAAATAAACTTGAAAATTGAGTTTCAAATATATCAGTTGATGTTGATTGAGCAAATGTACCATCGCTTGCTCTCCAAGCACTTGAAAAATAATAATACCAAGTATGTCCTATTTTAACAATGAAGTTTGTACCAACAGAAGAATTGATAGTTAAATCAGTTACCTCATTTTCCTTAAATCCATCACCAAAGAAAATATCTACATATGGATTTTCAGCACTGTATGGTGTTAATGGAATAGTTGTTGGGGTATAATTTTTAGTGTTTCCAAAAGTATTTTTTAATATCACTTCATCAATCTTATGATAATCAGTTGTATCAATACCTTGAATAACTAAATCAGTTACAGATCCTTCTCTAGTGAATCCTGTTAAGAATAGATGTTTTAAAATTCCACCTATAAATAATTGCCCTATACTTTCATTCCAAGATAGTTCAAATGAATTATATACTGCTGATGTATTTGACCATATTCCAGCATCTTCATCTACTATTAATGTTCCAGTAGAATTATACATTTTTATTAATATATGACTATCTGTAGTATGTGTTAATATTATTGTGTTATTTAAATTTGCTGCTGGTTTAAGTTTAAGAAAATCTATATTTGCACTTGGACCATTTGGAACTACTGGAGTTTCTACTCCACCCATTAATGTAATTAATGATTCTCCTGTATCTGGTTCTTCTATATTAACTAATTGAGCTAGTGCTAAAGATACCATCTTTATTTTTAAGTTATCATATGCTACGTTTGCGTAAGAAGCAACTTCTGTAGTAAACGCATTAAATACATCTATCTTAGTTGCTCCAGAGTCTAAAGAAATTGATAAATTTGCTTGAAATACTCCATCAAGGTATAATTTAAATCCATAAACAGTAGTTTCTACTACTGTTAACGGATCTTCGTTTTTAAATATTTGTTCTCCATATACATTATCAAATCCTGAACTAAGTCTAAATGAGATTCTTCCCTCTTCATTAAGAGAAGTAAATCCTGTATACTCATACGTTAAAGAACCTTTTAAATTTGCATGCTGAGTTAATCCAAATGAATCAAAATCGGCATTTTCAGGTGAACCTGTAGTTACTGGAGTAGCTACTCCTTCTGAAAAGTTAGCTTCTAAACTACTGTTATAGTTAGCTAAGAAAATTAAGTCCTCTGAGTATTCTTTTAATTCTATTCTATTATCTGTCTTAAGAAACTTAGTTTCATCACTGTATTCTATTCTTCTGAAAGTCTCTTTGATCATTGTTTAATCCTTATATTAGTTATCATCTGTAATTATCTTTACTAATCTTAGATATTTTATATATGTTTTTAAAACTTCTACTTAGGAGTTTTCTTTAGAAACTCCGCCATGCTTATTATTAACGAGCAATATTTTGCTCTTTGCCACAAGCAAATAATTGCTCCATGACACTTAAATAGTAAAGATAAAGCATACAGTTGACAAAAAAAGAATAATATGGTATTATTGTGAAAAGGATGAAAAAATGATTAAATTTATAAAGAAAACAGTTGTAGCTATTCAAATAGCTACAATAGCGTTATTATTTTTACATATGGGTACAATCTATTTCGATGGAATAAATACTGAGAATATATTAACTAATGAAGTAGTAATATTAAATGCACAACTGAACTCACAAAAAACTGAATATGAAGATACTATTGTAAAAATTGTAGAGAATGTAAAAATGACAGATTCCTATCTATTTACTGGTGGTTTCACAGTAGAAGAAGCTAATGCTTTTAACATTAAGTCATATGAAGATATGTTAACTCTCAATAATGATTTCACCGATATGTTAAATGATTTAGATAACTTCTTTGGTGAAAGAACTGAATACTTTAATGATCTACCAAATATTTGGCCTCTATTCAGCACAAATAGAATAGCAATTTCTTCAGGCTTTGGAGATAGATTTTCTCCTATTACTGGAAAGATTACAAAACATGAAGGAATTGATTTAGTAACCAACTGGGCAGATCCAGTAATTGCTACAGCTGATGGATATGTTGAAGATAATTGGATTCAACATTGGATCATGGGCAAATGGGTAGTAATTAAACACAAGAATGGAATTGAAACTGAATATGCTCATATGTCAAGAGTAATTGTTCATGAAGGCGATTTGGTTAAAAAAGGTCAAGTAATTGGTTATCTTGGAAACAGTGGTGTATCTACTGGCCCTCACTTGCATTATGCAGTTAAAAAAGATGGAGTTTTCATAGACCCTATAAATTTTTTGAGGCAAGCGGCTGTTTCAAACAAGCAATAGCATAAATGCCAAGAAGAAAAACTACGAAAGAATTTATAATTGATGCAATTAATATACATGGAGATAGATATGATTATTCAAAAGTTGATTATATTAATAAAAAGAAAAGAGTAGAAATAATCTGCCTTATTCATGGTAGTTTTTGGCAAGCTCCTATGAATCATTTATATTTAAAACAAGGTTGCAATAAATGTGGAAGAGAAGTAACCTCAAAAAAATTAAAGAAGACATTAATTCAATTTATTGAAGAAGCAAATAAAATACATGATAATAAATATGATTATTCAAAAGTCGACTATATTAATAATAAAACAAAAATAGAAATTATCTGCCTTATTCATGGCAGTTTTTTGCAAAGACCCGACGACCATTTAAATAAAAACGGTTGTAATAAATGTAGAATTACATATAAATTAACCAATAATACTTTTATAGAAAAAGCTAATAAGGTTCATAATAATAAATATGATTATTCAAAAGTTAATTATATTAATTCACAAACTAAAATAGAGATAATCTGTCCTATTCATAGCAGCTTTTTTCAAGCCCCGTTTAGCCATTTATTAAATCATGGATGTCCTATTTGTAATTCGTCCAAAGGTGAGTTACAAATAAAAAGTTATTTAGATGGAAACAATATAAATTATGTCAGGCAGAAAACTTTCAATAAATGCAAACACAAAAGACCATTACCTTTTGATTTTTATCTCTCAGAATATAATACAGTTATAGAATATGATGGGAGACAACACTTTAAAGCAATTGACTTTTTTGGCGGAGAAAAAGAATTTGAAATAAGAAAAAAAAGAGATAATATTAAAACTAATTATTGTTTAAATAACAATATTAATTTAATTAGAGTTCCTTATTGGAATTCTAATGAAGATATTAAACAAGCAATAATTTGCTTGACAAAAAAAGAATAATTTGTTATAATTAATTAACGAATATAATGGGGGAATAATGCAATACATTTTAACAGAAGAAGAAATTAACGACCTAAGAAATAAAAAAGAAAAATGGGATGAAGCAGAAAAAGAAGAGCTCCAAAATCTATGCACACTCGCTGCTGAACACATTCCAGTTTTGTTTGATTGGACTACTCCAGTATCAAAAGGGATTTTGGGTTGTATTTTAAATAAAACAACAGGATACTGTGATGAATGTCCTTCACAAGAAGTTTGTCCATATCCTCACAAAAGTTGGAGTAAATAATGAAAGAGTATTCAAAACTATACTTTGATCTACAAAAGAATGTAAGTAGTAATTTTGATATAGAGGGTATTAAAAAGGGTATTACAAAAGCCATAAATACAGAACCTTCAACATATGAAGATTTGAAAAAAGAAGTAAGAAGAGTTATAAAATTAACTAAAGATAATATCTTTATTGATGAAACATTACACTCTCTTTTTGTTTATGGCGAAACAGGCGTTGGCAAATCGATGATTATAAAACAGATTGCTGAAAAAGAAAATGCCGTTTATCATAAGTTGGAAATACAGAAGATTCCAATCGAGGAACTGCAAGGGTTTCCTTATTTACATAAAAATAAAAAAGAACAAACTGTTGTTAGGTTAGCACAGCCTACAGTTCTTCCTCCAACTGATAATGATGAATTATGGATTTTACATTTAGATGAATACAATAAAGCAGATACAGAAAGTATGGCTGCTGTTATGAACTTAGTTCTTAGTGGAGAAATCGGTGGTAGTGCAGATTATAATGAAGAAACTGGTAAGTCTGAGAAATACACTCTTCCAAAAAGGACAGTCATTATCGGCTCTGGAAATAGAAAGCTTCAAAAGAATGTCTCTTCTTTTAACGCAGTCAATAATTTCGATACAGCAACTGCTGAGAGATGGCATAGAAATATTTATATCGGTTATAACGCACCTAGTTGGTTAAGTTCATTTGCTTTCAAAACTTTTCAGTGGGGTAATATTGAATTGCCTACAAGAATTCCATCTATACTTTGTTACTATATTTTTGATAAGTTTATGGAAGAAGGAAATGTTGAAGCTCCTTTCTTAATCTCAAAGAATAATAATGACGATGATGATGAAGAGGGCGATTCAACCATGTCTCCAAGAGCATGGACTTTAGTTGCTAACAATATGATTTTTGATATTATGCAGATGTGGAATGAAAAAAATGTTACTCCTGATGAAACTTTTGCATCTTTCTACCAAAATCCTAATGTTCAAATCAAAGCATTGATAAATAATATCAGTGAGTTTGGAATTAAGAATGGTATAGAAGTTGTTCAGGACATCATTGGTAAATATGTTTACTTCGCTGAGAACAGAGTTCTTCCGGAAGATGTATTATTTAATTATGTTGCTGTTCGTGATAAAATAAAGAAATTATCGGAGAAAAAAGGAGCTATGCTGTATCTTCTGCTGTCTGTGGCTCACTCAATTAAAGAAGTTGATAACTGGGATGGTGAAAATGGAGTAAAGCTTCCTGCACTAAATTTATCAACCTTCATTACTGATACGAACATCCCTGCAGAAGATTTAACTGTATTTATTTATGAATTAGGTAATGTTAAAGGTGATGCAGCTAAAGATCTTGGAGAAATGTTATATAGTATTAATGATAGATATAAGAATTCATATCAAGGATATTATTACACAAGTGATCAGGAACTATTTGATGTTCAAGACAAGAAAAAGAAGAAGGTAGCAGTATGAGATTAGCAAGAGCAGGTGGAGTATTTATTCTAGTACTAGGAGTAATTCAGCTTATATTGATGATTGTATTAGGATGGGATATTATGGTTCAAATGAAAGAGTTACAAAGACAATTTCTTGCTGAAAATTGGTATCTTCTTATTGGAACTTTTGCTGGAATACTAGGTGGAGTATTACTAATAGGATCAGACTAAATGCCAGATGTTTTTAAATATAAAAAGATAGATTGGAAAGTTCCAATTGAAAGATCTTTACTAATAAATAGTCTCATTGATAATTCGTCAATGAGACTATACTTAATTCTATTAAGTTATGCAAGAGATAAAGTTACAGCATTCCCTGCAAGAGAAACTCTTGCAAAAGATATGGGATGTAGTGTTAGAAACATTGATTTATTAAAAAGGAAGTTGAAAGAACATCGTCTATTAAATTGGACTACAAAAGTAGTTGATAATAAAAAGCATAACACTTATCAATTATTACAATATAGACCAATCAAAGGAAAGAACGAGCAGCAAGCACCAAAGAAGTTACCTGTTAATGCAAATGAATTTTATGAAGTAATTAAAAACTTCCAGAAATCATATAGGGATTTATGTAAGAATATAGATGTGGATATAAAAGGTAATGTTCAATCCGGATGGATTAACAATGCTAATTATTCTTTATCAAAAGGAGATAGAAAAAATCTTGAGCAGTATTATAAGCAGCACGGAGATGCAGGACTAAAGAAATTAGAGATTAGTTTTAAGTTTTTGAAAAGTTACTTAGAAGATAGGATTGAATATGGACAATTCTATAACACAGATGGATCAGAGTTAAATCCTACTATCAGTTTATTTACTAAGTCAAAAATACAACATGATGGGATTATGGAATGGGCGACCCATGAACTAGAAAAAAAGCAAGAGGAAATTAATGCTAGAGATTTACAACAAGATAAAAAATGAAGAAATTAAAACAGCAGGTTCAAAAGATAACATATTATATATTTATACAGATAAGGAAGATTATGAATTGTCTATTAATTTCTTGGATGAATATGATGTCTTCGCTGAACTAAGTGTTTATGCGGAACCCAAATGGGGTGTAAGAGAAAAAGCAAGCTAATGCAAGGAATAGCTTTAGTTTTAATGGCAATAGTAATATTTTGTATAATAAAAATTATAGAGAATTTGGATAAGGGAGATGATGAATGATGGTTTTGTAGAACTTGTAAAGATAAAGTTATGAAAGATTTTATAGGACATATTTACAAAATAGAAAACTTAATAAACGGAAAAGTTTATATAGGTCAAACAAGGCAAAAAGATTATAGAAGAAGATGGGATAGACATAAACAAGATTTAAAGAATAATAAGCATCATAATATGCATCTACAAAGGTCTTACTTAAAATATGGAGAAGGGAACTTTAGATATGAACTTTTAGACAATTCTAAAAGTCAGGAAGAATTAAATGACTTAGAAATACTATACATAAAAGAAGCTAAATCGTGTGATTTGAATTATGGATATAACTTAGATACAGGCGGGAAAAACAATTTCGTAAGCGAAGAAACTAAAAGAAAGATTAGCATCTCTAACAAAGGAAGAGGGTTAGGAAGAAAGTTATCAGAAGAGACTAAAAAAAGGATTAGTATTTCTAATACAGGGCGTTCAGTAAGCGATGAAACTAAAAGAAAAATAGGTGATGCTAATAAAATAAGTCTAATTGGTAAAAAGCAAAGTGAAGAAACTATACTTAAAAAAATAAAAGCTAATTCTAAGCAAGTTTTTTGTATAGAAACAGGCATAATATATAAAAGCGTTAAAAGCGCATATACTATATTAAAAATACATAGAAGCGCTATAAGCGATTGCTTAAGAGGAAGAAGAAAAACTGCTGGTGGATATCATTGGCAGTATTATAAGGGAGAAAATAAATGAGAGAAGAATTTTTAGATCATGGCTTCGTTTCGCTCGTCGATTCAATGGGTGATGATTATCGCATCCTCCAATCCGCTCGTGTCTCAACTGGCGGAGTTGCCGCTAAAGGAGATAAAGAGGATAGAGGGTTGATTAGATATTTATATAAAAATAAACACATGACTCCTTTCGAACAAGTAGTATTTACATTTCACGCAAAGGTTCCTAATTTTGTAATGAAACAATATCTTCGACATAGAACATTCTCAACGAATGAATACAGTCAGAGATATAGTCAAGTTGAAGAAGATTATTATGTTCCTAAAGAATGGAGATTGCAAGGAAAAACAAATCATCAGGGTTCCGGAGAAGCTTTTGCCCATGAAGATAATGAAACTTATACTGAAGGGTATAACTTAGCAATGGAAGATACTTTCAATACTTATGAACACATGATAGATACTGGAGTAGCCAAAGAAATGGCAAGAATAGTTTTACCTTCTTCTATATATACAGAGTTTTATTTCACTGTTGATTTTAGAAACTTATTACATTTTCTTGAACTAAGATTACATGAGCATGCTCAGTTTGAAATAAGAGAGTTTGCTAAAGGGATAGATAGAATACTTCATGAAATAACAGGATTAGTTTGGACTATGGAAATATTTGACCAAATGACTGAACTAAATTGGAAAGTTCAAGAATTACTTTCCAGTAACATCAGTCCAGAAAGGATAGTTGGAGAATTAGAACTGTTAGCAAATAAATTGACAAAAAAAGAATAATTTGATATAATTAATTAAGAGTAAAGCTTTCAGGGGGATTAATGACACGACCAGAAATCATATCAAAACTATCGTTCTATCTAATGGATAAAGAACCACTCATTTATCTTTTTATAATCAATTCTGATTTCACAAAAGATGATGGTGAGTTGTTAGGTGATGGATTTGCTGGAGTAAATTACAAGAACAATAGAGTTCAATTTCATTACACACAAAACTTTATTGATCTCCCTCTGGAAGAACTTTACTTTGTTTTAATTCATGAAGCACAACATGTGTTTAAACACCATCTTCATATTCATGAAAAGTTACAGAATTTTACTTTAAGAAATATTGCGGAAGATGCAATTATCAATACAGAAATATTGAAAATGAAGTTTTTAGGAATTAATCCTAAAATGCCAACAGAAGGCAAAGGAATTACTATTCCAGAAGATTTCTCAAGTGATTATTATTCTATTAAAGAAGATGCTAATACCACTCCAAGATTATATAATTGGTATCAGCAGAAGCAGACAAATAATAAGAAAGAATTTCTTATTAAAAACCAGTTTTGCAAAGACGAGAATGGAAAATATTCCAAAGTTTATTACGAGGCAAGCAATGACAAAGATGGAAATGAACAACTTACAACTAAAGATTATAAAGACATGCAGGAAATGTTCGATGATTTTAACGGAAGTGGTTGTTATCCATCTGGGGACAGAGACCAGAAAACAGTTGATAGTTTAACTCCTGTAATTATGGCCGGCAGTGATGTGTCATTTAACACAGGAGTTAAACAAGATTGGGATTATGAATTTCACGGTTTTA
>Ga0307989_1000130_pt1 | contig 55149 bp, 60 predicted proteins | sample EllFjometagen185_FD_203164 | JGI IMG/M metagenome (GOLD analysis project Ga0307989, IMG submission 203164) | Marine microbial communities from Ellis Fjord, Antarctic Ocean - #185 | ecosystem: Environmental > Aquatic > Marine > Unclassified | place: Southern Ocean | collected 2014-10-08 | reverse complement strand
TTCATGAAGAAATTCTTTCTTTATCTTCTGATATAAAAAGATATTTATTTCTCTTTGAAAGTGAAATCGACAAAAGAAGTTTGCCTAAAATCTTTAAAAAGATTTTAAGAGATGAGAGTATTTTTGATGGGAATTTTGAGGAGCAATTAGCTAAATATAAAAAATCTAAATCTAAAGCTGAATTTAAAGCCATAGAAAAGGAAGAGAAACTCGAACAAGAAAGATTAAAAAAAGAAATCTCTGATTTTTTAAGTTATGAGATTAATTCTATTAAACTTTCTCATGAAGAAATTAAGTTAAGAGTTTCTAAGAATGGTCTTTACATCGAAACAAGCGGGGGTGTTGTTATTCGTTTAAAGCAAGCTTTGGCATTCTTTAAGGAATGTATTCTTATTAAAGCTGGTGAGCTTGTTAGACCTACTATAGAACAAGTTGAAGATTTTATTGTTGATTCTAATTCTGTTGATGAGGAGGGTAACGCTAGAGTAGGGTGTCACTATATGACTTTTGAGGAAATGAATAGAGTTTATAAGAGTTTAGTTGATGAGCCTGTTTTAAACAGATTGTCTGCTTGAAGAATTAAGCCTTAGGTTTTTTGCCTAAGGCTTTTTATTTTTTTATTAATTAATTTTAAGAGGTTTAAAATGCCAAATCATATAACTAATCATTTATACATTTCTGGAGAAGAACAAGAAGTTCAAGAATGTATAAAACGTCTTTTTAATAATGGAAAAAATACTCGAGGTTCTGGAGAATATATAGAGGTTGAGTGTATAGATTTTAATTCTATTGCTTCTATGCCTGAATGTTTAGCCGCTGAAACTAGTTCGGGATATTTAAATAATTTAGTTTTTGCTTTGTACGGTCTTTATAAAAAGACTTTTAAAGTACAACTACAAGGAGATTTAAAAAGATTTTTTAAAATTCTTTCTTTTCATCGAAAATCACAAGTTTTTTTATTAAAAGAAATAGGTTTAGAAGATGAAGAAATAAGAAAGAAATTTATAGAATTAGACAATGAGGATTTTGAAAAAGTATTAGAATATATTAAATATATAGATTCAACAGGTTATTTTTCTTGGTATGAATGGTCAATCAATAATTGGGGGACTAAGTGGAACGCTTACCATTCTAATCATGAGAAAGGTACGAATTTAATTGAATTTGATACTGCTTGGAGTTGTCCTATGTCTTTTATAGAAAAACTTAGTGAGGTCTATCCTAAACTAGGGTTTGAAATTCATTATATAGACGAAGATTGTTACTCTAATAATTGGGGAGTACATTTTTATAAAAATGGAGAATTTGATTATTCTTTAGAAGAAACTGAAAAAAATAAAAAGTCAGTTTGTTTTGATTTATTAGGAATTGATTTAGATGATCCTGAAGATGATGAGGAGGTTGAAGAAGATAAATAATGAATAGAATACCAGCAAGCCTGAAAAGGCTTGTTGGTATAAGGTAGAATAACCCCACCCCTACCACCCAGCTTCAGAAGTCGCAAGCTTTGTTCTGAAGAATTGAATTAAAACAACTGAGATTATTGTTTTAATAAATTTCTCGTTCCTTTTCTTTTTTGAGTATAATAACACACAATTTTAGCGAAAATAAATATCGCAATCACTCCGGCCCGCTCCATTCGCTTCGCTCCCGTGTTGTCGTGCAAACCCTTTAAAAAAGTTCTTTATATTTTAAATATTTTAAATATTCGAAAAAAACTTTTTAGCAAGGGTTGCTATTATTGACTTTCGCAAAATCGTGAACGCTGCGGTCTACGACCTTGCTGTTATTTGCTTCCCATAAGAAATATGACGAGATCAAAAAGATCTTGTTCTGTTTTATCTATTATTAATAAAAATTAAGGTAATTATTATGGGTTATACACACTATTGGAATATCAATATAAATGTTGATAAAGAACTTTATAAAGCGGCTTTTAAGGTCTGTTGTAGTTTTGTTAAACAACACGAACTTATTTTAGCTAACGGTTGTGGGGAAAAGGGATCTAAACCAAGTTATAAAGATTGTTTAAATTTAAACGGTATAGGAGAAGAGTCTCATGAGAATTTTAAATTGTGGGAAAATTCAGAAAAACTAAACGATGAAGAAAACAATCATTTCATAAAAAAAGACTGGGTTTTTAATTGCTGTAAGACCGCTCAAAAAAAATATGATTTTGTAGTTGTTGGTTGTCTTGTTATTTTTAAATATTTTCTTAATGAAAATTTTGAATTTAAAAGCGATGGGGATCATTCTGAATTATATAGCGGATTAAAACTTGCAAAAGATTTTTTGAAATTAAGTGATTTGTATTTCGATAGTGAAATAAAGCTAAGTGAGTACTGTAAAATTAAGAATAATTTTGAATACTAAAGTATTTTATTCCCTAGCTTCTTTTGAAGGAGTTAGGGTTTGGTAATTAATAAAAAAGAATAAAATCAATTACTTGCAAAAATTATCTAAGATGAAATAATATAATTATTAAAAATAAGAAAAAAATTATGACAGAAATAGAAATAAGAGAATTTATAAAAAAAGGTGAAGGTCTTACAATAGAATTTAAGGCGGCTTCTTTAGATATACCAAAATCAACTTATGAAACTGTGTGTGCGTTTTTAAATACAAAAGGTGGTCATATTTTATTAGGCGTTACAGATAATGGAGAAATAAAAGGAATCGATCCTAAAAAAGTCGATAAGATGGAACAAGACTTTATTAACACTGTTAGTAATCTTGATAAAATTGATCCTTCTTTTATTCCTTCTGTAACTAAAGTGGAAATTAATAACAAAATAATATTAGATATTTTTATTCCCGAAGGCTCTCAGGTTCACAAATGTAAACAAAAAATTTATATAAGACAAAATGAAGGAGATTTTGATATAACTAAATGTCAAGATCGTGTTGCAAAACTTTATGCAAAGAAATGTAAACTTGATTTTGAAAATGAAGTCTATCCAAAGGTTCAACCTAAAGATTTGAGTAAAAAATTGATAAAAAAATCTAAGCAGTTGGCCCTTATTCACAACGAGGATCACCCATGGAACAATATGAATGATTTGGATTTATTAAAATCAGCGAAATTGTACCAACAAGATCCTGAAACAGGAAAATATGGAGTAACACTTGCAGGTATTTTATTGCTGGGTAGTGAAGATCTGGTTTCACAAATAATACCAAGATTCAAAGTTGATTTAATCAATAGAGTTGAAAATGTAGACAGGTACGATGATAGGGTTGTTTTAAGAACAAATTTAATTGAATGTTATGATCAAGTAACGGATTTTGTAGAAAAACATTTGCCTACTCCTTTTTTCTTAGAAGGTAATATAAGAATAAATCTTAGAAATAAAATTTTTAGGGAACTTGTGGCCAATATGTTAATGCACAAAGAATATTTAGGTGCCGAACCAACCAGACTTATTATTGAAAGAGACAAAATTTATACAGAAAACAGTAATAGACCCCATGCCCATGGTATCGTAAAAATAAAAGAGCTAAAGCCCGAATCTAAAAATCCAAATATTGCTAGATTTTTTAGATATATAGGAATGGCAGAAGAAATGGGTTCAGGTTTTGCAAAAATACAAAAGTATTGCAAAGCTTTTAGTGGTTATGATCCTATTATTAATGATGATGAAATGTTTACTTTTACTATGAAGCATAACTTTTTTGCAGCGAAAGGGTATTTTGAGGATAAAAACACTCAAAAGAATGCAGACAAAATGCAGACAAAATGCAGACAAAATGCAGACAAAATGCAGACAAAATTTAATAAGAAAGAGAGACAATTATTAATAATGAAAGAGATAAAAAAAGAAAGATTTAATGTAAGAATATTTGCGCAGTCCTTGAATGTGAATAAAAGTACAATAGAAAGAGATTTAAAGGACTTAAAAAAACAAAACAAAATAACCTTTAAGGGATCGTTAAGAGACGGCTCTTGGGAGATTTTATAAATGATTAATATTTGGTTTATCTCGGATACACATTTTAATCATAACAACATTCTCAGCTTCAAAAATAATGAAGATAAACCACTACGTCCGTTTTCTTCTGTGGAAGAAATGAACGAAACCATGATAGAAAACTGGAATAAGTTAGTTAAACCACAAGATAAGATTTATCATTTAGGTGATGTTATATTAGGTAAAGCAGCAGAATTTGATCCTATTCTTTCTAGGTTAAATGGAAAGAAGCGTTTATTATTGGGTAACCATGACATCGAAAAAACACAACATCTAGCTAAATATTTTGATCTAAAACATATATTCGGAGCAAAACACCTTAACGTTAATGGTTTTAAATGTGTGTTGTCACATATACCCTTACATACAGAATCTATTAAACCATTGGGTAATATTAATATTCACGGCCATATACATTGTAATACAGTTAGATTACCAAATACAGAAGAACCAGATCCAAGATACGTTAATATTTGTGTGGAAAAAACTGATTATAAGCCAATTAATTTAGAAGAGATAAAAGATCAAATATAGTCTATGTATTTCTTAAAGAGATTAATAAAACATTCTTATAAACCTACTTTAAAGCGATTTAATAAAGTTGCTGATGAAGTTGAGACGAGTTTTCAGAAAAGAAATAAAAGATATTGCAGAAGGTGTAAATATTTTTTATGAGAAAGCTGAAAAAGATTTAGTAAAATTATTAGAAGAACTAAAAGAAATTTTAATTGATAATCTTGATTATGATTTTAAGAAATTAATGTTTAAAGTACCTCAGATTTTTGCCTATGGTAAATATCTAAAAAAAGATCCAAGTTTATAAAACTCAATTGCCGTTCTGGCTTTTAATACAATAAATAACCTTACAAGAATTTTAGAAAATAATACTATATAGAATAGCATGTTGAAGACACGGATTAACCGTAAATAAATTATCACACCTGTTGCAGCCTACAAAACTGCTTTTAAACCCTTATATAATAAGAAATAATTGTTTTTTACGTCATACACTAAAAAAGACCACTGTCTTACATAAAAGACAGTTTGCACTTGTAAATAAAAGAAGTAGGTATAAAATAGTGTATTACATATTAATTATAATGTTGTTAAAAAATGGAAATAAATACCACTGTAAGAAATAAAATGATTTCTTTAAGATGTAGTCAAAAAGAGAAAGATTTTATTACATCTTTAGCTAAGGAAAAAGATTCTGAAGTAAGTAGCTTTTTAAGGGAAATTATTTTTAATGATATTCTAAACCTTCAAAAAAAAGAAGGGAATTCTAGTCAAAATCTAGAGGAGAAAATTAATAAGGTTATGAAGTTTTCTGCGAAGACTTTTAGTTTATTATTAGATGTTGCCGATAAAAATAATATGACTTCAGAAGAGATTAAAAAAAGCGTTAAAGGTGCAGATAATTATTTAAAAAATAACGTAAAATAGTTTTATATAATAAGTTTTGGATAAGGTCTAAAATAACCCTCCTCTTCTTCTCATAACGGCCGCTAAATTACTACCAAATCCTCCTTTTCTAGATGGTGCGGTAGCAGCAACAGCGGATGGAGCAGCGTCGGCTAACTCTACAGAAGGTGGCTTTTTTTCTCTTGGGGGAACAGCTGCTGCTGCGGCAGCTGATGAGCCATCTAAAATAGAAGGATCTTCTTCTTTTAATTCTCTTTCTGACTCACTTAATAAAAGATATTGACTGGTTAAAGTTACTACTTGTCTTATAAAGCCGTAATTTCTTACAGTACAAGCCTTAGATAATTCACTGTTTTCTCCTCTGTCATTAGCTTTTGTTATTAAAACAGGTATTAATAAAGCAGCGATTTTAACATCTCTTGTTTCTTTTGATAGTGTGTCGAAGCGCTCTAGACCTTTTCTTATTGTGTTAAACATACAAGCAATCTCAGGATGTAATATTGGCAATTCTGTCCATTCACTTTCGTTAAACTGTAAGTCGCTTTCATTAGTATGTCTCCGCAACAAATATTGATTTGCATAATTAATATAAGTACGCAGTTCTTCTCTTGGGGGATGTTCTATTCCAGGTAAATCTTTACTAAATGCAATATTATCAAAAACTTCTCCTTCTTTGTTTACTATCAAACAACCGTTTTGCATTGCAAAACTGCTTATTTCTACTCCTTCTGGAAACACATCTTGTTTTAATATATTGAATACTTCGGTTATATTCTCTCCTCTTCTGGTTTCTCTATCGCTTGAATCTTCCAAGGGCAAGGGGGATAGCACCCGAGATCTTTCGCCCTTGACTCCCAATCTAATAATACATTGGCCTTTCATCCACTCCATTTCTTTTCTTAAAACGCTTGGGTTTGTAGAAGAATCAAGATGTGTTAAAGAAATTTTTCCTTTACTTTCGCCACGTCCTATTAACACTACTGCTACACAAGTATCAAATTCGGTCGAACACAGACTATCGAATTCAGGAGGGGTTTCTCTGCAAATTCTTCCGGTACAGCCTTGAGGAATATATATTTTGGGCATAGTTTTTTTCTTTTAATTATATATATAAAAAGATTCTCATTTTTAAGATAAAAAATCAATGAATTTATTATTTTGTGAAATCATTATTTAATTCCTGTGTCTTTATTTTAACTTCTGGCGATGTTATTTTTTCTAATAGATTACTCATAACAGCATCAATAGATTGCATTTTATCTTGCGAAGTAGTTTGAATTTGTTTTGTACTTTCTAATTCTAAAGCAGATTGTTTAATTCCCGAATTTTCAGTTAATGTTTTAATCGCACTATCTTTGTTGTCTGTGAAAATCTCTACATTATCTTTTGCTCTTGAGATTTCCACATAGAAATTCTTTTGAGTTGTTAAGTTGGTTCTATAACTTTCAACCACGGCAATAACGTTTGGAGATGTTTTACCCTGAGCAGCATGAACTGTGTGAGTATAACCATAGTCTATATGTCTCAAAGCATGATGATTTTTAGATATTGTTTTTATAGGTAATACTTTAAGTCCTATTAATACTTTTAAAGGTTGGAAAGAACTGGGTAGAAATGTAAAGAAAGGAGAAAAGGCAATCTTCTTATACTTGCCTGTATTTATTAAAAAAAATGATGAAGAAAAGAAAGATTTAAAAGCTGATGATTTTTCATTAAATAAAAAAACAAAAACAACCTTATCATCTGAAACACAGATTGAAAAGCAGAACAGAGAAGAAGAAAGACAAAAACCTAGAGTTTCTTTTGTTCTGAAAAGAAAATGGTTTTTTTATTCTCAGACAGAGGGTAGGGAGATAAATTTTGAAGAGATCAGTAAAGAACATAAAAAAGATTATGGTTTTGATGTAGAGAGGGTTTTAAAAGCTTTCGATATTACAAAAGAATCTTTTGATTATCTTGATGGCAATACTCAGGGTTATGCTGAACTTTCAAATAAAAATATTTCCTTAAATCCACTAGCAGAAAATCCATTTAAAACAACTATTCATGAAGTAGCCCATGTTTTGCTACATTCTGGCGATGACTGGAATTTAAAAACAGAAATAAAAGAAATAGAAGCTGAAGGAGCGGTCTATCTTGTCCTTTCTTTACTTGGTATAGAGAAAGGTAAAAAAGAATCTAGGGGATATGTTCAAAGTTATTTAAACAAGTCTTCTATTAAAGACAAAGAACGGGTCAGTAAAAGAATTATAAAAACAGCTTGTGAGATTTTGGAAGTTGGAAAAAGTTAAAGAATAATAGGTAATTTACAGTAATAAATTCTAATAAATTTCTCGTTCCTTTTCTTTTTTTAAAAAAGGGCCGGAGTTGGGCAATTAAAAAGTAAGATTATGGAAAATAAACAAATGTTAAACTTGACTCTTGTGTATAAATATTCTAATATGTTAAGTATGACTTCACAAAAAGAAAATAAAATACATAAACTATTAAAAAATCATGAAGCGGGAACAGTTATGTTATCTTCTTCATTGAGTAAACTTGGTATATCAAGAAATCTTCAATATCATTATAGAGAAGCTGGTATATTAAAGTCTATAGGGCAGGGGGCTTTTGTACTGCCAAATGAGAAATTTGATATATTTGGAGCGGTATATACTTTACAAGAACAATTAAAGTTTCCTTTACATATAGGGGCGTTAAGTTCTTTGGCTTTACAAGGTTCTGCTCATTACATAAGACCAGGTAAAGAGAAAATATATCTTTTTTTAGATAGAAATAAAAAACTTCCTTCTTGGTTTGTTAAGTACAATTGGAATTATCAAATATTTTCAAAATGTCTATCTTTGTTTATAACAGATAAAGGTTTTATACATTATTCAAATAAATATTTTGTATTTAAAATATCTGCTCCAGAACGTGCCATATTAGAACTTTTATATTTAGTTCCTAATGATTTTGATATGATGGAAGCTTATAATATAATGGAAGGATTGTTGAATCTTCGTCCAAAATTAATGCAAGAGCTTTTAGAAAATTGTAATTCTTTTAAAGTTAAGCGTTTGTTTTTATTTATGGCAAATAAAATAAGACACAAATGGTTTAAATTTCTTGATCTTAATAAAATAGATCTTGGTATAGGCAATCGTACTATAGCAAAAAATGGCGCTTACGATTCCAAATATAAAATAACAGTAAACAAAGGATTATTATGATTACAGAACAAGAACAACAATACAGAAACCAAGTAGATTTATTGCTGACAATTTTACCATATGTAGCCGAGGTAGATTGTTTTGCTTTAAAGGGTGGAACCGCAATTAATTTGTTTGAACAAGCTGTTCCGCGTATGTCGGTTGATATTGATTTATGCTATTCTATTCTTAATAGTAGAAGTGAAGCACTGCAACAAATTAAAAAAGGTTTAGAACAAATAAAAGAATCTATAGATAAAAATCTTTCTGGGATTTCTGTTTCTTACTTAATTAAAAATAATAGCGACGATATAAAACTTGTTTGTTCTTCTAAAAAAACAAAGGTTAAGGTCGAAGTTAATACAAGCATGAGAGGAATACTATTTCCTGTTCGTGAAATGACAATAAATTCAAAAGTAGAAGAAGAATTTAATAAATTTGTTGCTATTAATGTTGTTTCTCACGAAGAACTATGGGGAGGTAAAATATGCGCTGCGTTAGATCGTCAACATCCACGTGATTTGTTTGATATAGTTCATTTATTTGAAAGCGGCGGAATAACCGAACAAATAAAACAAGGATTTACTTTTTGTTTGCTTGGTCATTGTCGTCCTGTACATGAAGTGTTAAATCCTGTAATGCTCGATCAAACCCAATCATTTGTTTCACAATTTAAGGGAATGAGTCAAAAAGATTTTAGTTATTCTGATTATCAAGAAGTTAGAAAAAGGTTGTTTAAAGAAATTATTTCTATTTTTACAAAAAAAGATAAAGAGTTTTTATTGTCGTTTGTAGAACTTAAACCAGATTGGAGTTTGTTTTGCGAAAAAGATCTTTCGGAGTTTCCAGCTATAAAATGGAAAATGTTAAATCTTGAAAAACTAAGAACCATAAATCCTAAAAAGTTTAAAGAACAAAAAGAGAGTCTCGAGAAAGTTTTAAGTAGTAAATAATAATGAAGATTGTTAAAAAATTCTTACAGTATTTTAATAGACCTACTTTAAAGCGATTTAAAAAAGTTGCTGATGAAATTGAGACGAGTTTTCAGAAAAGAAGTAAAAAGAAATTAAATTTTAACAAAGATCAAAAAGCACTTCTTAAGATATTCAAAAATATACTAGATTTTTCAACGCCTGAATTTCAAAAAAAGATGTGTGTTACGGAATTAATAAAAGTCTTGGAAAGGTCAGAAGATATTCTCAATGTTTCTAATACTTTTTGTTTTTTAGTTTTAAAAGATATTTATAATAAGTTTTATCAAAAAGATGATGCTATTATTATTCTTTACAAAAAACTTTATGGACTTTGGAATAGAGCAAAATTTGCTAAAGCGAAAATAAAATCCTCGGATCCTAAAAAATACGATAAAGAAATAAAAGAAATTATAGAAGGTGCAAATATTTTTTATGAGAAAGCTGAAAAAGATTTAGTAAAATTATTAGAGGAACTCAAAGAAATTTCAATTGATGATCTTGATTACGATTTTAAGAGATTAATGATTAAAATATCTCCGATTATTACATATGGTAAATATATAAAAAAAGATCCGAGTTAAAAACTTGCCACCTCCATTTTTAACGTTGCCACCCATCAAAATTGACTTGCCACCTCAAAAAAACGACTTGCCACCCCTGATTTTTGCTTTGCCACCTTTTAAATTTGTCAAAAATGGCATTTGCCACCTACTTTTTTGAACTTTTATAGTATATTCTTATAGTTTAGCTTAAGAAACTGTTTGGCAGGATAGCAAAAATGTACGTACGTTTCGTTTAAGAATAAATTTATAACTTAAATTTACCAAACTACTCTAGTAATTACTTTAGCGGAGGTTTAACAAAAAGGTATTTATATAAATTAGATTATATACGTCTATCTTTACCTTTATCTTTAGAAAATTTTAACATGGAATCAACCTGACCAATTATTTCTCTGAATCTTTTTTTATCTTCTTCGGTTTTAGCTGGCATTGTTGTGATTAATTGTTCTTTTGCATTCTTTAATTCTTCTAAATGTCGTTTAAAAACAATTTTTATGTATTGTTTTCTTTTAGTATCTTCTTTCGCAAAATAAATATCTTCCACTTTTTCTTGTTTTTTCAGAGGTTTTTGTAAATGATCTAGTTTTTTAAGAATTATTTGATTATCTTTTGTTAAGCTTTTTAAAGTTTTCTCTACAATTAAAAAAATTTCTTCTTTATTACCTAATTTTTTATTAATTTCTGTTTTAAAATTCTTTAAATACTCTAAATCATCTTTTAGATCAAATTTGCTTACTCCAGAATTCTTTTTTAATTGTCCTTTGATATATTTTCCCAAAAAATCCACTTTCTTAATTTGTGAGCCCCTAAATGCGAAAATGTTAAAATTCCTGTCTTCTTCTAAGTCTTTGTCTGTTTTTAACTCGGTTTTTTTCATTTGGTTCTTAAACCAAGTGTCTTTTTGTTTTAAATCTTCCACTCCTTCTTTTACTTTTTGTAAAACATCTGTTCTATCCATTCTTAAAGTAGAAACTCTTTTAATTCCCATTTCGCTTAAATATCGACTATATTCTTGCCTCAGTATAAATAAATCTGCTTTATCAAAATGTAATTTTTGACCAAATTTATTTTTACCTTTAATTACTAAATGATAATGTAAGTTATCAGTATCGTTATGTTTTACATAGGTATATTTGAAACCATTGGCTTTTAAATTATCTTCTAAGAATTTTTGAGTAGCTTTATTAGCATCTTTTTCGTTGGGCTTACCTCCAACTGATAAAAGAATATGGGTAAAGTCATTTATTCCTCGAACTTTTAAATCTACTTTCTTATCTTCCCATTTGTCAGTTTCTTTGTTTTTTATTTTAGAAATGCAGTATTTATTTTCTATCTGGTGTTCGAAAGACTGTAGTTCTGATTCTTCTTTTTCAGTCAAACCTTTTGTTACAAACTTTCTTTCTAGAGCTTCTCTTTTTTGCTCGAGTTCTTCAATTTTATCTAATTTCCATTTTTGATTTTTATATTTTTCTTTAGATTCAAAATCTTGTTTCCAGTCTGTAATAATTTCTTTATATCTTTCTTCTTTATCTTTTAAAGATTTATCGTTGTCAGTTTGTAATTCTAAATGTTGTTTCTCTTCTTTAGATTCTCTTGTAATATAATTCAACATTCTTATAAGTTGTGTAGAACCAACGCCACTACTTATAATCTTAATTACAACTTGAGGTGCATTTGATTTAGTAGCATTAATATAGTCAGGACGAGAAAGTCTGTTTTGTATTGTAATATTACCACTTCCCAAGATTACTTTAGAACCACTTGAGCCGGTGAAACGTTTTGTTGATTTTTTCCAGAATTCATCACGAAGTACAGAGTCTTGCCACATTCCCATTTTATTCTGCCTTTGTTTTATTATAAATATTTAACAAAAGCTCTTCTATTCTTATTAAGATTTCTTTTGTTGAAATAATAAGAGGTATTAAATTGTTTTCTTCAGAAGCGGTTATGTATAGCGACTGAGTTGAATTTTTAATTCTAGAATTAACATGTAAAAGTATTTCATTTAAATTACTTCCTAGTCTTGTTAAACTAGAATATTGTTTACGAAGTTCGTTAAGTTCATCGGGAGAAAGTGTATAAACTCTATTTTCGTTAAGAATTAAGTTACGCATGTATGCACTAAAATTTAAATTTTCTCTGGCAGAGTTTTTGTCAGCTATTTCTCTACATTTAAAGCTAGATTTAAATTCGTTTCTTATAAGTTTTTGTGCCATTATATTTTATTCATTTCTTTTAGGAAATTATAAAGACCTATGGCAAAAATTTTTTCTGTGGAAAGATTTAACTCTTTCTTTAATAATTCTAATAATTCTTCAGCTTCGTTCGACATTTTTTCAGCATTAATTTTTTTAGAAGAACTAAACAAATCTTTGGTTTGCATTTCATTTAAAATAACACTCATTTCAGATTCGCTTACTTTCCATAAACTATATATGGTTATTGCTAAATCTTTGTTATAATCAAAATCAACAAATGTTTTAATAATTTCCGCTATTTTCTTTGGTAATCTAATAGTCCTTTCGTTTGTTATATTATTGGTTGTCATGATTTTCTTTTGTTTGGTTTATTAATTTTTTTAATTTTTTGTTTTTAAACCAATAAGGTATTTCAGCCTTGATTGGTTTACCTGCATAACCTTGGACAATAATTAAACAAGTTTTATTTTTCATATTTAAAATATCTTGGGGAGTTACTAAAGGAATACCTTCATGACTTAAAGATTTCGAAGTGCTTTTGTTAGTTTTTCTTTCTTGAAAACTTAAACTTGTACTATCAGATTTTCTAAAAACTGTTTTATTGCCGATAAGTTTAGAAATTTTTTCTGCTGTTAAATAATTGTTTTGTTTAAGTATGATTTTATAAGCACAATTACTATCTAATATAGAAAGGTATTCTCTACCATAAATTGTTGCTATTTGTTCGTAATCTTGTGCGACAAATATTGTATTTAAATTATATCCTCTTGATAGAGCAGGTAAATCAGCAACGATTTCCATTCTACCTAATCTTATAAATTCATCTAAAACAAATGTTACTATATTAGAATTTGTAGATACATTAGAGATTAATCTAGAACCTATCATTTCTATCAAAATAGACATAACAGGCTTTAATCTTTTTTTATCTTTATCTCTTACTTTTAAATAAATTGTAGTTTTTTTATTACGAAGTGTTTCATCAGTAAAATCACATTCTCCGGAAAGAGCATTAGCAATAGTTTTTTCTCCAAAGGGTTCTAAAAACTCCCTTAATTCTCCCATAACACCTGCCCATTGATTCTCACTGTCAGCAGCAAGTAAAACACCAGTACCGTCTTTTTTAAGTTCTGGAAGTAATTTGTCTTCTTTTAACATAGTTTTGATTGTGAGTTCTACTTTAGGGTGTTCTAGAAGTTTATTTCTCACTTGAGGAATAGAAGTAGAACCATATTTCCAAATTAACCAGCACGCAAAAAATACAAAAGCTGATCTTGCGGCATCTAAAAAGTACTGATCTTTCACATTTTTTTCTCCATAATGAAATATTATATTAGAAATAGTCATTACATAAGCCTTTATATCTTCTCTGTTTATAGGAAGCATAGATTTTGCAAAGATATTAAATTTAGCGGTCTCTTTGTTTATCGGATCAAATAAAAAAACTTCATGTCCTAATTTTTCTCTATGATTAGATGTGAGATCATATAATTCTCCTTTTGGATCATGGATTAACATAGAATTATTACATAGCAGAAGATTGGGTATGATAATGCCCGCTGTTTTACCTGTACCCGGAGGGGCTAAAATTAAGCAAGATAAAGGTTGGTCACTTCTAATATATTTATTTTTGAATTTACCAAGAATAATTCCCTTTTTAAAATTAAGAGACATTCTATTTTTTACATCTCTTAAACTTGCAAATATTGCATAACCATATTTATTTTTTCTAAGAATATTTAATGGAAGAAAAAATCTTATCATAATAGAGAAGTAAAAAATAGCTATTCCATTACTTAAAAAGACCAAAAAAGGAATTTTAGGAAATAATTGTTTCCAGACTTCAAATACTAATTTTAAATTAAATAAATATTTAGGATAGATTTTCCAAGCTCCTAAATTAGCTATAATTAGTGTACTGATTAATAAAAATATTATATATACCAATTTCTTTATCATATTTTATTTAATCGTTTGAAATACCCGAAAACTTTAGCTTTTCTTCTTTCCAGTTGAATTACACCATAAATATTTCTTTTGAGTTGATTGTCTAAAACACCAATAGCTCCCTCTACAGCGTCTCCATTCATTATTACATTTTCCTTGATAGCAGACAGGGCGTCTTCGGGACTATTAGAGTGTATTGTGGCTAGAGAACCTGAATGGCCAGTATTTATTGCTCTTATAAATACAAAACAATTTTCTTTTCTAAGTTCTCCAAGAATAATGCGATCGGGCCGCATTCTTAAAGAAACATTTAATAATTCAGAAATATCTTTATTTCCAGAGCCAGTATTATTTTCTGAATAATAAACAGAAGCCCAATTTTTATGTTTTATTCTTAATTCTGGAACACCTTCAAGAGTAATTATTCTGTCTTCGGAATCTATATAACTTGAAAGCATATTCAAGAAGCTTGTTTTACCAGTTCCAGTTCCACCAGAAATTAAAATATTTTGCTTATCCTGAACTGCTTTTATAATTTCTTCTTTCTCTATTTCTTTAATTTGATAATCATTTATGGAATAAGTAGCTTCTCTAAATAATCGAATTACCAAGAGCATTCCGTTCCTTGTATACCCAACTCCATTAACTATCTGTACTCTATGACCTTCAGGAAGTTTGAATGATAACAAAGGTGTATTATATTTAAATTCTTGCTCACTAAAAGCGGCCATAATCTTTGCAAAATCATTAAACCATTGTAAATCTAATAATTTATCTTTTTTGAATCTCCATTCTCCTTCTGTAGTTTCAAGCATAACCTCACAAGGCTTATTCATAACAAATTCTTTAATATTGTCCTTGAAATAAGCTCGTAAGGGTTTTAATTTTTTTTCTATAAGAGCATTAGACATTTTTACCAGTATTTATTATTTATTAAACGACCATTTCCGCAAACATACATTCTTTCCTGAATATTATTTTTGTCTATATACTCGGAACTATCGCCTCTGTTATAAACATTATATCTATAAAGAGTTGTAATTTTACATTTAGGAGCAACACACATAGCATACGTGCAAGTCCATAAATATCTTCCTCTAAGTAATGCATGATCACTTCTTTTTTTAATGGTAACAGAAGGAACAGCATCACTGTATTTTAGGTTTATTGCTTTAGTACCGGCAAACCAAGTCGCTTTAGTTTTGCTATTCCAACAATGTTTAGGATTTCTTGCCGGATTAGGATAACCCCAAGCACAATGTTGTCCCCACCAATTAGTTTTTAAATTACTAGCATAAATACCTGTATTGCCACTTGTAGATTTTTTAATCCATTTAGTTCTTGTTCTATTATAAGCGACTAGAGAACCAGATTTTTGACAATCATTTACAAAGATTTTACTACCAAAATCTTCTATAAAAGGTTTTGTATAAAACTGAATTTGTTTTAAACTATCATTATATTTGGGCTTGCAGTTTGAAACATCTTCTCTGTGAATAAATACATCTTCAGACTGGACACATTCTTTTAATAAAAGCTTTTTAGAATTTTTATAATAAAAATAGTTTTTTCTATAAAAAGATTGTCCAGCAGTAAAATCGTGCACATATCTTTCTTCTCCAGAACAGACTTCTTCATTAATTCTAGCACTATCTTTTTGAGGTAAACATTCAGAAATATAATGTGTCTTATTGTTTGCTTTGATATATTTTCTTGTGTTAATAGCGACTGCATTTTTGCTAAAATCTACATCGTCTTCACAACCCTCATTGGTTTCTCTATGAAGAAATTTTTCGGTAGAATCGTGACAATCATGTATTACAATAACAGAGTCATTTTCATCTTTATAAATTGTTCTAACTTGTTTTAAAGAAAATCCATTTTTAAAATCATGTCGAAAAGAACAAGTTTCATCATCATCATAAATATCTGCATAAGTTTCTTTATCTACAGCGCAAGCATACACTTGCACCCTACCTTTTAAAGCAAGATTTTTATAGCCTAAAGTATATTGTTTATAGGCCTTCCTATCAGTATAATCTATAAAATCAGGACAATCTTTATAACTGCGAGTTAACTCAAAAAATTCTTCTGAATCAGTACATTCTTCTAACTCTGCTTCTCCTTGTTGTTTTCTTTTTTGGACAAAGACTTTTCCTTCTACTTCATCTACTCTTAGTTCACAACCCTCCGCTGTTTCTACAATTTCCTGTACTACATACTGCTCCTTATCAGGTGTACAAGTCTTTAATTGTATTTCTCCACCAAAATAAGGATTGTCATAACTAAGATTATATTGTTTATAAATTTTATGTTCTTTTTCATCCACGTGTTCGGGACAATCATCATAATTTCTAACTAAAGCGTATCGAGTATCTGAATCAGCACAAGGAGCTATTTGTGTACTACCTTTCATTTGCCTTGCTTGTAATATAACTATATTCTCTTCCTCGACTATTCTAACATCACAGCCATCAAAAATACTCACAATTTCATCAGAAGGCGTATACTCTGGAGTAATACCCGGTATTTCTGCTTCGTCTGGTGCTTCTCCTGTTGGCATTGGCATACTTGTAGCTCCAGAACCCCTATCACCTGAAGACACAAAATCTGCAGAATTTTTCTTAGTGTTTGAGTTAATAGAAGTAGAACCATCCTTTTCTACTTCTTCCCCTTCATCTAAAAGTTTTCTCCAAACTTTTAATATTTCTTCTGAATCTCCCTTCGCATTAAAACTATCTCCAGATTCTATTTTATTTTTAACAACAACTTTGCTTGATAAAGGTTTATCTAAATCAATAGTTTGATCATTGTACGTTGCTCTATTCCAAAATATATTCATACTTTTATTTGATTTAGAACTTTTTTCCGAATCTTGAACAGCGACACCCTCAAGAACCAATTGATCTAAATTTAAAGTTTCTCCTTTTTCAGTGATATTTTTAATTTTAGCAGTAATTCTATCGTCTTCAGAAGATTCAACTTTTACTGGAATTAAATCATATAATTCCTCTTGATCTTCTGCGTAAACAACGAAACCCGCGGACAAATACACACCTATTAAAATTCCTATTAATATTTTTTTCATAATTTATTCCTATTTATTATTGTAAGTTAGTACTTTTACTTCTTTATTTTGTGGCTCTTTAAACCAAATATCTTGTAAAGGCGAAATATAGATTCTTGTTCCTTGAGGAATAGTAATTATTGGCATGGTATTTAAACCTTTTTGAAGTAAATTAGTTGTTACACCAGAAAACTCTCTTGTTAAAGCATCCATTGCCGCTCTTTTCTCTTCACTGTCCATTGGCACTGACATTTGCCCTGCTGCGTTTATAACACTCATTAAAAATGCAGCACCGTATTTATCAGCAACACGTCTATCTATATGACCTGTTATGCCCATAGCTCCTAATTGATCTATCAGTTCTCCCTCTAATTTAATATTAATTCCCTGAGGAGTTATAATTCTATGCCACAAAACAGCTATTCTTCTTGCCATTTGATCACTTAATTGTTCATAACTACCAATTGCTTTAGAACCTTTTGGAATAAGTATTTTTCTACCATGTGAAGCATATATATCTTGTTCTACTTGAGCGAGCACCTTTCTACTAGGAATCGAAGATTTAATTTCGGTAATGAGTACAACAGGAATATTTTTATCTTCTGTTATTGTTCTTGATAAATTAACCGGATACGTAGCGGTTGTTTTTGGTTCTCTATGAGCAGAATAATCAACATCCTGATTGTAGATTTTATAATTACGTTTTTCGTCATTAGACAAACCAACAAATTCTAGTGCTCCAGAATTTTCCGATCTTTTGTTTTTTAGTTTTTGTATTTTAATTTCATCTTTATTTGTTAAGCCAGTTTTATGATTTTTTTTGAATTTAAATAAACCTTTAAGTTTATCCAAACCAAACTCATCCCTGTCTTCTATATCTCTTACCTTTCTATCTACATTTATAATATCTCCATTCTTAACAATTTTTATAACTCGCTTTAAGCTGTTATTTCTTTTATCACCTACAACTTCTTCATGTAAAACAGTGCTTTCTTCGACTAAGTTTCCATTTTCATCATAAACCCTCTTTACCACCTTTCCATCTATAAGAATATCTTTAATAGTATATTTCTTACCATTAATTATTTCTGTTCTTGAAGCAATTTCTATTCCATTTTGCAAATCTTTTTCACTAATACGATAAACATTTCCATTATCATCAAGGGGTTCTTTTATAGTTTTAATTTTGTTATTTTGTAAAACTTCTTTTTCTTTATAATAATTATTTCCATCGCTCATAATTCTATCACTAATAACATCTCCATTCTGCAATTGTTCTCCATTTCTTAAAACCTCATTACCTCTATAAATACGATCAGTATCAGTAAGAATTCTTTCCTTTCTATTTACCACCTTGCCTTTGTTGTCTAAATACTCAATAGTTTCGATAGCTTGTCCATTACGATAAACAATAATAATTCTTTCTCGATTTTGTACTCTTGGTGTTGTTGAAAAAAATTTATCAGGATGAATTTGAAGCTGTTCTTTAAATTCAGATTTATTTTTACTTCCACTAAATACTAAAGATAATAAAAAAGAAAATACTACTAAACCACCTATACACGCAGCAACTAACTTCCTTTTATCTAATAGCTTTATTTGTTCTATATAATTATCAAAAATAACTTTGTATTTTTTAAACTGAATTTTCATGTCCCGCTCCTAAAAAAAGAAAAATCTTTTTTTCTTTTTTAATTTTTGTTTTGAATATTTTTTCTGTAAATCTACTGTGGATTTTACACAAACATATTTTTTTCCATTTCTTAAAGTCCAACCTTCCATACTAAGACTTTCTGCAATTAAAAAACCGTTTTCCATTCTTGTATTCACAATAGTATCATAACCATCAATCACCTTATAAATTACCGGTAAACGATCACTGACAAAATTCTTTCTAAAATCAAAATATGTCCATCTCCTATCATCATACACGGCATAAGGGGCAATATCTTTGCTTCCTCTCATGGTGTATTCGATATTGATTTCTTGAGGATCTTCTAAGTGTCTCAAATAATCATTTCCTTGTTTAATTTCTGCTAAAATCTTAAGTTTTTCTTTTTCTTTCTTAGTCCTTGAACTTGGTTTTTGTTTTAATTTTTTATCATTAACAAATTGGAAGCTTTTATTTTTTGGAAACTTTACATAAAGCTTAAAATCAGGCAAAACTTTTGCTTTTACAGGATAGGAACGTAAATAAAAAGAATAACTCTTACCTGATTTAGAAATAACTGATAAGTTTGTATCAACTCCTGAATAATCTGATCTTACAGATAAAAGATTAGGAATCTTTTCACCAAAATTTTTAATTTTGAAAGAAAAATCATCTCCTAAAGTATAAGCTAGAATTTCCTCACCTTCGGGAAGATAAACTAATGTATTCATATGAAGACGCAGCTTGACCTTGTAAATCTTATTAGATGAATATGTAAAAGAAACCACATTATCTGTTAGCTTAGATTTATTAAAAGCTTCTTGAATAGATCGTAAATCATAATCTTTTCTAACAATATCTTGATCAGATTGTTCAGAATATTCTGGTTGTTCAACAACTCTTTCTTCAGAAAGAAGATCAATTGTTTCTGCTTGAGCAGTGCTAAAGCATATAAATATACTTGCTAAAGCTATCGTGAATTTATCGTAATATTTCATTTAAATCCTCATTGGTTAATTTTTTCTTTTCATGAAAAAATTTGGTGACTACTAAACCTAATGGGTTTAAGTATTCATTTTCTTCATTAACAAATTGCTTCTCAAAATCATAAGCAATTTGTGCAGCCCAAGTATTTTCATAAGATTTACCTCTATGCCAATCAATGGTCTTAAACTCTACTCTATGCGCACCTTTGCCAGTTGGTATGTCCAAAATAATTTCTACATCCCTTCTATCAAAAGAAGCTTCTTCTTGAATACGTTTATATGACTCTTGATATTGTGCGGCTACTAAACGCTTGGACATTGAAACTACTGACAAAACATTGGGTCTATCTAAATCCGCACTTCCTGTGTAAGAAATTCTTCTAATTACATAGTTTCTTAAGAAGTGTCTTATTAATAATAACTTTTGTTTTTTCGCTAACGGAGTTGGTAAAACTTTAAAATGATATGTGCCAGCTTTTGCAAATTCTACATATTTAATTTCAGTAGTTTTTAACGGAGTTAGAAACAAAATTGCTAATACTAATAATATATTAATTCCAACACTCACTATAGTTGCTATTTGCCACCGTCTCGCTTCTACAAGACTGTTCTGATGCAATAAAATATTTTGTAAATCTAAATCTTCTTTCATTTTAACAGTCTCTAAAATTTGTTATTTCTATACCACAAGCACAGGGAGATTTTTTATGCTCATACTGCACCTTATTACGTGCACAAGCATTTAAAGAAATCAGAAGTAAAATTAAAATTATTTTTTTCATTTTCTATTTTTGTTAATTAATAAATTTATAATTATTTAGTATTTGTATTATTTGTAACGGGTGGAGAAGAACCCCCGGCTCTTTTACTCTTCATCCAATCTCTTGCCTCTCCATACCTTCTACCAACGCCTTTCACAGTGTCTCTCATTAATGGTAGTCCTTTTCTAACAGCATAAGCCGCTGCAGGTAATGCTGCTTTTTTCCCTAATGCACTTGCTGTACCCGCTGCCAAACCAACACCAATTGCTGTATTTTGTCCAAAATTATCAGCAACACCTCCTGTGAACTGAGAAGAAAAATGAGATACCGATTTCATTACTGCTATACAAAAAACTCCTATTAATATTGCCTGCATAAAAAATGAATCTGGTATTTCGTTAGGATTTCTTTCTAAAAGAATATTCGCTTCTCTTATTAATCCACTCATACTCGATAATGTTATTCCCATAACAACAGCAGCTACAAAAGGAACTAAAGCGTAAGCAAAAAAAGTCCTTAAAACATTAAAAGAAAACCCTCGTAATTTTGGAAAAGGCAATAAACAAATAGCGATAGGAGCTGGCGTTAAGGCTATATGGCAACCCACTATACCTTTTGCAAAAACTACCATAAAAAGAAGATAAAGAATGATATAAATCACAGTAACTACACAACCCTGTAACCACATATACGTACTAGAAAAAATACCCTTTTTAGACATAATCATTTCCCCGACAGCTCTTAAATCTGAAGTAACACTTTCTATATCTATCAACATATTTTGCAGCATATCTCCAGAACTAGCGTGAGCTTTGGTATTAGATGCTACGCTAATTACAAATGGTGGCAACTTATAAACTACGGACATAATAGGTTTATAAAACCATTCTTCAAAGATCTCTATCTGGAAAGCAAAAGAACTAGCAATCATAATAGTTATAAAAAACTTTAATAAATTTAAAGCATTTACATTGCCATACATTATTCTAATGCCGTAAATAGCTGTAGTTATAACGCATATTTTAAAGAATAAAGGTCTGAAAGAAATTGCTAACTTTTCGTATAAAGTTAGACAAAAACTTTCACAAACACGCATTATAGTCATCAAAAATTGATAACCTACAGATGTTTCTTTAACAGCTGCAAAAACCTCAACAGGAATAAAACAGATAGAAAATATTAATATGTATATAAATAACATACGATATTTCATCTTCCATACCTCCTTAAAAATACCTTATCAACAGTGCTTCTACCTCTGCGAAGAAAAGGCACTTTTTTTTCTTCTATCTGAAATAAATTAATATTAGAGTTCAGATTAAAACTTTCTCGTACCTCTTGAACTCTGGACTGAATTTTTTGTTGTGCACTTGGAATATATCCCTCATATTTATGAGCAGCGCTTGTTCGGGCTATTTGGGATAATATTTGAGTTTGTTGATGTTGCTGAACCAACAACTTGCCCATCATCTTAATTAAAACATCTAAAGATTCTTTAATATTTACTGTATTATCTATTTTGGAAACTATTTCATCAATCTCCTTAAGATTTTTAGAAGCATTATTAATATTATATTCTGATTCTTCCAAAGCTGATTTATAAGCATCAGACCTGTATTTGTCGATATAAGGAGTAAAAACATCAGAATCTGGATTTGTTTTTGAAGGAAAAATACCATCCAATAAATAAGGGATATCTGACATTAATTTATTATCTAATATTCTATCATTTAATGTTTTATTAACCAAAGAAGAAGTTCTTCTTTGAGAAGCGTCCATTAAGTCATTAATTCTATCCCCAAAATTAGTATACAGCTTTAAATTACCTGTCATAGATGCAAGTTGATTTTTAAGAAAAGCACTTTGACTAACTAATTCCATAGATTGTTTAATAAAATTAGAAGTAGCATTTTTTGTATATGCAGACATAGTTGTATTTAATTTAATCATCTCTTGATGCACCTTCTGATCCCATACTAACATAGCGGCCGCGTAAGCATACTTCACTCCCTGAACTGAGAAGTAAAATAAGCATAGATGTAGCATTATGAAAAACGCTGTTTTTTTCATTTAAGTTTAGTAATTAGTTAATTTATAAAAGTGTTATTTATTTTTCTTCTGTTTCTAACTTATAATCTTGTAGAATATTTCTTTTATCTAAATTTAACTCTAAATTAGCAGACTTCTTATAAGTACCACCGTTCTTAGTTAACATATACAAATCCCCAATAACAGGCACGGCTACTATAGAATTGTTCTTAATAATATAAGAATGATACACCATTACTGTTTCTCCCTTAGTTCCAACACCCTCTCCATCTGGCTGTCCAAATATTTGAACAATTTCTTTTTTGGTAGTTTTACCTTTTTGTAATTTTTGAATATTACTTTTTTCCATAATAGCAAAACTGCCATGTTGATCAGTAACAGTCGAACAAGCGGATAGTAATAATATTGTAATTCCAACTAATAATTTTTTCATAATAAACCTCTTAGTAATTTATAAACAAAAAGCTTTTAGAAAAGCTAAAGTACATAACAATGTTAACGCTAATATATAAATTTTAAAAAATTTAGTTTTTATTATATTTTTAGACCATTTAGTATTTTTCTTTGTTCTCCGTAAACCATACAAACAAGAACCACCTAGGGTTAAAATAATAACAAAGATATTTTCGATACATAAATACAAAAACATATTAGGTATAATAATTAACAACCACCAGTTATTAGGTATTCCGTACCTAAGTTCAATGTTATATAAAGCAGTGTTTTTTTTCATACTCTTGACACCTCTAAATATTTTTCTTTCCAAACACTAGTTTCATATTTTTTACGAAGTATTTCTGTTTTTCTAACATCCTCAGCATTAGAGCTAAATAAATTTAGATATTGATTTAAACAAGATAGGTTTACATCTAATATCACAGATTCACCCCCTACTCTTTTTAACATTACTTGTCTGGCAGGATTTGCAGTCCTAATCCACTCAAACTCTTTACTATTTAATCCTAAGTGTTCTTGATAATCTACAGGACTCGCCGTAACATCTGGAAATAAAAGTAGAGTTGCTAAATTCTTTATCATGTCTTGTCCCGCAAGACTTCTTGTAAGAACACTAGGCTCTTGCACCGCACCTATAAATACACCATTTTTCTTTCTCCATTCTCTTACTGCTTTTAAAATAAATTTACTAAAAACATCATTATTTAAATATTGTGCCATCTCATCAATAAAACAAATATGAGGACATGGATTAGCTCTAATATTTTCTTCAAAAGTATGAAATATATAAGAACTTAAAGGATATAATAATTTTTCTCTATCAAGAACAACAGTCATGTCAAACGCCACAATTCTTTTATCAAAAGACAGTGTATCTTTATTAGAATTAAATAAACTTCCGTAAAGATAATTTTTAACTCCAGCTGTTGCAGAGGGAGGGAGCCATTCTCTTAATTTTGCTGTTAAGTTACCTTTATCATTATTATCTATCTTTGAAGCACCCACTATAGCAGGAACAATCCCCAAATTTCTTTCTTTTGCATCTAAATCATAAGCATTTCTTACAATTCTTTCTATATCCTCTTTGTCTTGCAAAGTAACATTGTTATTTGCTAGACCCGCGATCCATTCATTCAAAAATTGTTTATTAATATTATTTTCTGGTAAAAGAAGAGGATTTAACTTTGTACTTTTATCTGCTATAGGATTTATATATTCTCCGCCAAAAACATTAACTGGAATATTCAAACCATTCTTACTATCAAAAGCTAAGATTTTTAAATTATTATATTTTAAGCAATTAATTAATAAAAAAGATATAAGAGTTGTTTTACCCATACCAGTATTGCCAATAATAATTGTATGTCCTTTAGCATCTCTAGATCCTGAACCATGAAAAGTAAAAGAATAATTAGTATGCTGTAGAGTTTTAAACAAACAAACTGGTTTATCTCCGAAAGCACATTTATTTACACCCTCTAAAGAAGTTCCTAAAGTTAAAAAATCTGCTATATTTTCTGTTGAAATTTTAATCTTTCTACCACTATTTATACCTTCATAATCTGGTAACATAGACCAATAAGCTACTTCTAATGCTAAACCTTCTTGTATTGTGTCTATTCCACTTCTTCCTAACGCACCCTGTATTTCGTTGACTGCTTGAGTTAATTCTTTTTCTGAATCAGCATAAACATAAACTAACATAATGTGCCAATGTGCGTTTAAATCTCCACTCTCTACTGCATTAGCTAATTCAGTTAATTCAGTAATTCTTCCATCTACAAACCCCTCTTCAGCATTTGATGTTGCTTTTTTTATTAAAAAAGAAATATCTGATTTATTTTTTTCTCGACTAACTGGCAAAATATTTTGCACAACATTAAAAGTTCTTTTTACTTTTAATAAACTATCAATAACTTGATTGGTTGTTTTTTCTGGATAAAGCTTTGGAGCCAAAACTTTACAATATTTTATTTTGTTATTGTTATCTGTTATAGTAACTAAACGTTTGCCAAATTTATTAAACTTTATATTACTTAAAGATAATAGACTCCCAATATTATCAGTTGCTTTTAGCGAAGCAGAATCACTACAATTAATCAAATAATTCCAAAACTTCATTAGCTCGCTTTTACAATCTTTTGTATGAACTAAATACTGAGGATTATACACCTCTAATAATCTAATAATCTTTCCAGTTTCTAGATCAAGTCGATCTCTATACTCTTGGATTTTTAATAACTCAGTTGTCTTTTCTTCTGAAACAACAAAAAGTTTTTTCTTATCTAAAAAAATTGGTAATTTAATTCTAACAACTAAATAAACATCAGTTCTGTAAGTATCTTTAAAATTACTATACCAAAGTTGACTAACTTTATTTATGTAAGTTTCTACAGAATTATCCTCTGCGTCATTACCATTAGCACCGGCAAAATGTATTTTAGTATCAACAGCTATTTTTCTTCTGTGATAATGGAAACTGGCCACAATGTTTGTGGAAAATTGATTAAAGAGTTGTCTTCTAACTTCGAACAAAGACCTTTGTTGTTCAAATGAAATTCCCGAATAATCTTTACCTTCTAATTTAATGACCTGAACGAGACTATTACTTTTTGTGTATATAGTTTTGTTATCATTTAAAATTTTTATAAGAGTGATTTGTTCAGCAAGACGAAGTTGTGCACTGTTAAGCTTTAGTTGTTTATATAAATTCTTTGATGATATATTTAAAAAATTTAATTTAAACATTAGGACAAATATTCGTAATTTCTATTATACATTTTAAAAAAATTTAATTTGTAAAATTCTATACAACCTTTAAAAACCTCAAACCATCTTGGATCTCTTTTAGTTAAAAATAATCCCACAACACTCAAAATAAGAAGTTGTATTAGAACGACAACCACAATCATTAAATGAAACCCCGCTAAAGATACAAACAATAGAAAAGCAAATAATGTAACAAATAATCCAAACAAAGTATAATTATAAGGCATTCGGAACAGCATCATAATTGATGACAAACTATAAAATATCTTATGTTCTTCTAAGTCTGAACTTGTATCCATTATCTAATTTCCAAGAGCACGCATTAAAAAATCTACAAATGCTGCCGCACCAAAAGCCACTACACAACCTAAACCATAAGGCTGAAGACAATGTATATCTTCTTTGCCCTGCATTATTTTAACAGCTTTAACAATAAGACCAATGACAGCTACAAAGGCCACAACTTGTGTAATTATCCATGTTTGTGTTTGTTCCATAACATCGTTTGCTGCTTCAAATGGATCTCCACCACCCGCCGCAATTACTTCTTGAGATGAAAAACAGAATAATATTGCTAAAGTTAAACAGAAAATTTGTTTATAGTTTGCTTCAAAACAGCTAACTATAGATTTTAGATAAGTTTGCATAAAATCTCCGAAAAATAATTTATTAATAATATCGACAAGTTAAGTATCGTCACCCTACTCATCTAATTCATTTTGAATTTCTTTTAAATTCTTACCCACCTCAGTTACAAAATAGCAACTACCTCTTATTTCTATGTATCTCTCCTTCAACATTTCCATTAAAATACTACTGATATTTTTTTCACCCAATAAAATATAAGTGGGCACAGGAAAGATATTTCCCTTATTCCATTTAAAAGCATTAAGTATAATCTGTTTTTTAACTTTTGTTAATTCAGACATTATCACCTCTTACAGAAAGATTTTTAGCTAAAGTGATAATACTTTGTCGAGAATTTGAATCTAATATTTGAAAAAAATATCCAGCCAATTCTTTTAATTCATTTTCATTAAAGGTGATCGGTATTTGTAAATAAGTATTTACAAGAGTTTCTTTATTATTTTTACTTTTAATAAACTTTTCCATGCCATCATAAAAGTAAGAAATTGGGACCCTTAATACGTCAGCAATTTCAGTAAGAACCTCTATTGTAGGGGCTGATCTACCGAGCTCATATTTATACAAGTTTTGAACATTTATATTTACTTTTTTTGCTAAGTCTTTTTTATTAATATGAGTTTCTGCTCTTCTTTCATTTATTCTTTTACCTATATATATTTTTTGTAACACTTGCACTATAAAGCCTATTGTTGATTTTTAAACCAAAAGTATTAGTATTACACCCCAGTAGACATCCCCTTGAGGGACTCCCCAATAAAAGGTAGTTTATTTATACTTTCAGTATAAGTGTGACACCTTTAACATAAGTGTCAAGCAAAAATATGAGAAATTTATAATATGATAGAAAGTAGAATAATAAAAATAGCGAGAATACTAGCTGGACTTAGCCAAGCAGAATTAGCAGAGAAAACCAAATTGTCTATTCCAACCATAAAAAGAGTTGAAAGCGAAAGAAAACTTGATGTTGCTATTGCTCCTAAAACAATATTGCTAATCCAAACTATTTTAGAAAAAGAAGGAATTGAATTTGTTGATAATGAAAAAGGTATGGGAATCATATCCAGTACCTTCAAAAAAAAGTAGTTAGCTTCTTATCCAAATACTCTATATTGCTATTATGAGTCTCTATGTTTTCAGAGAAGACTGTTAATTGTTTTTGAGTTTTAGACTTCTTGCTTTGTATTTCTTTAATTAACTTCTCAAAACACTCTTCAGATTTAGATAAATACTTTTCAGTTTTTTTAATAAGCTTTTGAATTTTACACATTTACTCTATTTCCCCTTCATTTTCGTTTATATCATTTTCAACTTCTAAAACTTCCCTTAATAATTCTGAATCTGTGGTTACTCTGAGAATCACAGTATTAGGAATAAATTCTATAAGTTTTTTTTGATAAAGATCTCTTAAAATAGGACGAGGATCTCCCTTTTGCATTATCTCTTCTGATACCGGCAAGATTCTACCTTTATTTTCAGTAAGTGAGCTTATAAGAAGTTTCTTTTCTATTTTAGACAAAGATATTTTTTGTGTCATAAAATTACTGTTATATGCGAACATAATAACATCCTCTATTAATTATTATTAAGTTTTAGCTTATTTAGTCTGCTTAATTTAATTTCAGCAGAAAAAACCCTATTCCTGAAATGTTCGTTTTCTTCAAGAAGTTTTCTTTTATCAAAAATTGTATTATGTAACATTTGAACGACTTGTTCTTTAGATAAAGATTCACAACTAGGTATAAAATCATGGGGATAAACAACTCCTCTGTCATCATTATAAGTTTTTTCTTTAAAAGAATTAGAAATTTCTAGAAACTTTTTTTTCTCAAAAAAACCCGTACTTAGCGTTCTTATATACTTCTTTATATTTTTAAGTGTCTCAATATGTGACATTTTAAAAACTCATTTGGTTGTTTTTCTTTTTGGTGTATCATAATTGTACAATTCTGAAACACCTTTTGTCTATTAGGTGTTTTAATGGTACACTATAAAAAGTTAAAGTCAAACCTTAATTTAAATATTAAAGTAACTACTTCTTTTTAATATCTATACTGGACTTTAAAAATATATAAAATTTATTGTTTTTTTTGTTGTTTACTATATACTGTATTTAGTTTTAAAGACTCAAATAAAGTAAATTACATGCTAATAAAACCATCAGGAAAAGACATAAAAGCAGCGCGGAATTATTTAGACTGGCCACAAAAAGATTTAGCTGAAAAGTGTCGAGTTAGTATTCAAAGTATAAATCTTATAGAAAAAAATAAACAAACGCCTTCCGAAGATCTTGCTAACAGAATAACAGAAATTTTTTATCATGAAAACATTCTTTTTCACAAAAAAGGAGGGTTTCAAATTGACGACGATATTATAAAAATTTTCTCTGGTGATACTGCTTATTTTGATTTACAAAAAGATATAGTCCAAACCATGACTTTTAGAGGCAAAGAAGAAATATTATATCTAGGAGCAGACGATAAAAAATCATCTTCAGAAGTTATAGAAAACGAGATAAAGCTTTTCCAATTAAGAATACATAGTAAAACAATTATTGCAAAAGGTAATACTTTTATATTCGGAGAACTAGAAAATTATAGATGGGTAGACCCTAAATATTTTGCTTCAGATGTTACTGTTATTTATGCTGATAAAGTTGCTTTTACAACAACTACAAACAACAAAATAAGCAAAATTGTTTTAATAAAAGACAAAGATTTGAACAGAACACAAAAAGAATATTTTCAAAAACTGTGGAAAGAAGGTAAAAAACCATCAAAAACAACAGCACCTTTTTCTTACAAAAGCCTATCCGCCAAAAAACAAGATGTTTAATTTTGATTATAAAATAATTTCACAATATACTGTTAATTGCTCAAACATTGTTGCTTCACTGTCCATAAGCCTAGGAAGAAAAGAATATCATGAAAAAAATTTAGAAAACTTCATGAAAAAAATTGCTGAAACAATAAAAAATAATGGAATACGATACTTTGATAAAAATAAAAAAGAAAATATATATAAAATAAAAAAAGTTATTTTAGATGTTGGCGACACATTAAATAGATTCACCTGGTATTATAAATATTTAGAAAAATATTTATTAACAAACAAAATAACAAAAGAAGAGCTGGTTTCTAAAAAAGAAAGAAGAGAATTTCTTAAAAAAGCTACAGAAACCTCTAAGCAACAAGGAATAGACTGGTTTTATAAAAATTTAAAATCAATTAACCAACTAATACCTGACAAAGAAAAATATCTGACTGAGAAGTTTAAATTAAAAAAAGAAAAAACCATTTTATATAAAGATACAAAATTTTCTGTTGAATTTATTAGTCATGAATATTGGAGAAATCATACTAGAAGCAAAGAAATAATAAAAGCTTTAAATGAAGTTTGCAAAATCAAAAATTCACCCATACAAAGAGCCTTTGAATACGAGGCAACTAATTTTTATGAAAATGTTAGCAAGTATAAAAAAATATATTTTAAAGATATATTTATAGAACAAAGTATGGCTTATTTGAAAGATGAGTTTATAAATTTTACTATTCTTTATGATAATAACAATACTGTAGAATTTTATTTAGGTGCTCTTTCTTCTTTTTCACAAGCGTTTAATGGATCTAAAGCCCAAAATAATCCTGTAATCCAAAAATACCTCCAAGGCCCCCTTAAAGGAGCAGATCAAAGAAAGTTTATTCAGATAAAAATTACAAAAGAATCTAAATAATCACCACACCCAATCTCATTGAATAAAATGGGTTATGAAAAGTAAGATTATTAAAATTTTTTACTAGGGCGTTTATACACCACAACCTAAAGCCGCTGCTGCGGCAGCCGATGAGCCATCTAAAACAGGAGAAACTGATCCTGCTTGTAAAGGTAATAAAGGTGCCGCCGCCGCAACGGCTCCGTCAACATCCGCAGATTCTGCTTGTACTTTTTGTTTTTTTAACGGAGGGTCTTTAGGTTCGCTATCTTCTCTTTCTTTTCTTTTTTTTAAACCTTTTTTTCCCTCTCTTACTAAAGAACTTTGAGACAAAGTCAAAAATTCTGATGAAGGAGGTAATTCTTCTGAAGATACTAAAGGAATAGGTGCGACTGCAGCAGCAGCTGAACTTTCTTCAAATCTTTCTGCGGGAGCTGCCACAACAGCTTCGACAACTCTTTCTTCTTCCCAACCAAAATCTTCTCCAAACCACTCTAAAGCTCTTTCTTTTGTTTTTATCTTTCTATATAATTCCTCAATGGGTAAATCTGGACTCATGTCTGGTGTTTTTCTTTCCAACCACGTTCTCATTAATAGAGATTCCTTTTCTTTTAAGGCTTCACCATCTCCTTTACCAATAAGACCTTCGTATTTATAATGATAAGGCATAAAACGATCGTATTCCTTATGCAAAACTCTTGCTGCTCTTATTGCTCCCTTCATACTCATAGGCATTTTTCTCTCTTTAAAAAAATTTTTCCAAGTTTTTCCGCCTTCTTCAATTTCATTTAACATAATAGAATTACTAATTAACGCAGCGGGACTCCTCGAAACCTCACAACCAAATAATAAAACAACAAATGAATGTAAATTTTCCTTAACAAAAGATTGTACATCAGGCATTACTTCCTTTAAAAATTTTTCTTCTTCGTCTTTTAATTTATCAACTGGTTCTCCGTGCAAAGTACTTCTTATCCACCTAGCTATAGTCTTATCTTCTACAACTAAACCACTCCTTTCTTTAATATTGTCAATTAACTCAGGTAATTCTGAGTATAGAGGTCTTTTTGGATGAGAGTATTCTTCTGCACCCTCTTCAGAACAAAATTGAAATTGTATCATAGAATCCATTTTCAACATCTTAGAACTTTCTTCAACACTTCTTCCGGTTGAACTGCTGAATTGTAAATCAGACACAACTTCTTCTGATCCTTCAAACCTCCATTTTCTATCAACCCTTAATATGCCAACTCCTTCTTTTCTATCTCTTAAGTTTCTTATATGCCTTTTGTGTGACCTATTAGATAATCTAGTTCTTGCTAACATTCTGGAAAATCTTCTATCTCTTGGAACTTCTAAAGCATATTCATCTGCTAAAGTCGCTCTTGGCACACGAGGATCTCCTTCTACAGAAACAGGATCACCTCTTAATACATCTCTTTTTAATGGTCTATAATTTTCTTCTACTGCTAAAGAATAATATAATTTTAAACCCAAAGCGTGTTGCAAAAAAGATAATTTATATCGTTTATCTTCTTTCTTACTCCAGTCTTCCTCAAGAAATTTTTCATAAGTATATGTTGTTTTTTCCCGGGCTTTTTTAAATTGATACTTTTCTTTATAATGAACCTTATGATGAACATCTTTAAGGTATTCTTTATAATTTTTTGCTATATCATAAGAAGAAAGAGCTTTTTCTTCTTCTTCATCGCTTGAATCATCTAAATTCACTTCTGCTTCTTCCCCTCTTCTACATTTACCTCTTTGTTTGTGCCACGAAGACCGTGATACATCTTGTCGCGTTGTTACTCCCGCTTCTGCCATAATAAATACCTATTAATTTGTGAAAGAGTTAAATCAAATATAATAATCTATTCTTTTAGAAACAACCTTACATTGAATAATTGGGATTATGGAAAGTAAAAACAACAACAAAACCTACGAACCTATATACAACAACACTAAACCGCCCTACTCCAAAAAAATAGAAATTATTCCGCAAAACATGTCGTAATCATTCGCGTTTTGGAAAATATTACATTTTGATAGTAACATTATAAGTATATCGGAATCGTTCGTAGTTTCCCATAAGGACATACAGGACAAAGAAATAAAAGATAGTTACGAATCATTACGATATGTCGTAATCATTCGCGATTTAGGCTACTAGTCTAGTCTAGACTAGTATAGACTAGTATATCGGAATCGTTCGTAGTTTATATAATCAACTATATTGCTAAACCTTATTCTTTCGGGCCTTAAAAATATAAACTACAGAATATATATAATTATTAACACCTATCGGAATCGTTCGTAGAAATATATCGGAATCGTTCGTAGTTTCCCATAAGGACATACAGGACAAAGAAATAAAAGATAGTTACGAATCATTACGATATGTCGGAATCGTTCGTAGTTTAGCCAGATATTATATCTAATACTGAAATTTTATAGTATATCGGAATCGTTCGTAGTTTCCCGTAAGGACATACAGAGCAAAGAAATAAAAGATAGTTACGAATCATTACGATATGTCGGAATCGTTCGTAGTTTAGCCAGATATTATATCTAATACTGAAATTTTATAGTATATCGGAATCGTTCGTAGAAATATATCGGAATCGTTCGTAGAAATATATCGGAATCGTTCGCATTTTCTTTAAAAAAAATTCAATTAAAGGTTGATATTACAAGCTTAATAATTTAAAGGATCTAAACTAACCTTTATTTATTCTTATATTATCCCTTTAATCAATATACATCCTGTATATATTATTTTTTAGAAATAATTTTTATTTTAGATGTTTTTGGAAAAACTTCTTTACAAACGTACTCTATTCCTTTTTTACGTACAGTAGATTTATCTTTAGCATAAGTATTAAGTAAATATTCTTTTTCTATATAGTCTCTTGAAAAAGTATTAGTCGCTTCGAATATAATAGTTTTTGTTTTAGTATCTATAGAGACATTTAGCTTAGCAAACCAACTATTATAAGTATCTTCTCCAAAAGTTTTTATTAGTTTTGGTTTTAAAGACCTGCCCTCTTTTGTTTTTATAAGATTATCTATTACTTCTATTTTTTCGTTTTTTGAATCTGGTTGAGATTTTTGAATAGATCTCCATTCTTCTTTGATAGCTGACTTGATTATAGCTATTACTGAGAGTTGTTTTTTATCTTTATGGTTGTCTATATATTCCTCAGCTGCTTTTATTGATTCTAAGGTGTTTTCTAGGTCTTTTTGGTTTTCTATTCTTTTTAGAACAGAATTTATATATCTGGTTGCTAGATTTAGTTGTTCTAGTTTTTGTTTTAAGGGTGCCGTATTAAGTTCTATGTTGGAAACTGTAATATCTTTTATTTCTTCTTTAGAGGAAGCCAAGGCTGCTTGTGCTGTTTCTTGTTTTAATTGTTTTAATAAAAAGTGACCTTTCTTTATATCCTTAACAAATAAAGCACTTACATATATAAAAAATTTAGCATCGTCTATTTTATTCTTCCGATTTTTAGAAAATATTTTTTCTATTTTATATTTTTCCAACGTTCCCACAGACTTCATTTCATCTAATGATTTTTTGATTTGAATAATAGAATCACCTGTTTGTTTGTATTCTTTCATACCACTATCTCTAATTATTGTAGAGAGAAGGATTATATAAGGTTGTTCTAACGTTGCTTGTAAAAATAAATGAGACATTCTTTTGTGTAACCATCTTGCAACAGCTCTTTTATATTGCATACATTGATCATAGTTAACTAAACGCCAACTTTGTTCCATCACACTTTTAGTAACTAAACTATTAAATCTAACAAAATATTTACGATTATCTCCATCATTTTCAGAAGTAAAGCCTACAGTTTCGAACATGGTTGATTTTAACGAAGTGGTGCCATCTTCAGAGGTAATCTCCATTACTGTACTGCCTAAAATATCTAAAGATTCTTTTATTTCATTAATGGCATAACCATGTTCTCTATTGTCTAATTCTTTTTTTAATTCATATAATGAAAAGATTACACCAACCTGATTATCAAACATCTTTCCTCTACCTTCTGCCATGAATTTTCTAAGAACATCTTCTATAATTTCTTCACGTTGTCCCGGATAGAAAGCTTTATTTTCTCCTTTGTTTGTTGTGATCAAAGCGGGAGTAATATTTAATTTTAAGCTTTTTCCTCTGTGTTGAAAACTTCTACTAAGTTTGTCTAAGAACTTGCCCCCTACTCTAGTAACACCACCGTGATAATATTTAGGCATAACATCGTACAATTCTACTGTATTCGAATAGCCACCTCTATGAATTTCTGGAAGGTGAAACATTTCTAACTGCGAAGGAATAGACTGTTTAAAATCTGCGTATTTTTTATTTTTAGATTGTATTACAGTTTTAGAAATGTTTTTTTTATTCTTAGCTTTTATCATGAATAATTACTTTGTTTTATTAATCTTATTCTGTGTATTTAAAAATAATTTTAAAGTATTATTTATTTTTATAAATTATATACCGTTTTAACGGTAAAACGTTAAAATCCTTGTTTGTTTAAGAAATAAACTAAAGCTTCTTCTACTATGTCTACATTACTTTTTTTCTTACCGGTATTAATTTGATTTTCAAACTGATACTTTAATAAACGTTTTTTTAATTCTAGAGTTATTCTAACTTCCATTCTTTCTTTATTTTCATTATTTTCTTCTTCTATCTTTTTAGGATTTACAGAAGTTTTAATATTTTCCTTTTCTTTGGTTTTTTTCTCTGTTTTTACAGGCTTAGTTTGAACAGGTTTAGACTCTCCTCCTCCGAGAAAATCACTAATTGAAGAAACATGGCTACTATTTAAAATTTTCTCTGCTTTTTTTGTGAATTTACCTTTATTACTTGTCATTTTCTATTCTCCTTAAAAATTCATTTATAAATTTTTTAAATTCTTTTGCTAATTTATTATTTGGTTCGTATTCCATTATAGATTGGTTAAAGGCTGGACTTTCTTCCATTTTTACCCCTTTGTGTATAACGGTACTAAAAACAAGTTCTTTGTAACGTTTTCTTAACAGATTTTCTATTTCTTGCGCTATATTTGTTGCGCGTCCTCCTACCATATTCATTAAAATACCTACAACCTTTAAATCAGGGTTTGCTCTTTTTTTAGTATTTGTAATAACTTCTAATAAGTCAGTAAGTCCTGATAAAGCAAAATGAGAAGCCGTTGAAGGAATTAATACATGAGTGCTTGCCATTAGTGCTGCTATATTGAGAACACCTAAAGAAGGTAAACAATCTATAATTATATAATCATACTTTTTATTAAAAGGCTCCAAAGCTTCTTTTAATTTATAAAACATATCAAAATTATTTTTTTCTGTTATGCGAGCTAAGTGTATATCTGTACCAACTAAGTCTAGATTTTTATGTAAAGTATGTGGTTTTACCGTTTTACCGTTTCCCTGGTAAAACGATATAACGTTAGCCTTTACTGTAGAAGGGTCATCTAAAAAAGCAGAAGTTAAATTACCTTGTGGATCGTTGTCCAGTATAAGTACTTTGTTATTTTTTAAAGCCAGACCCCACGCTAAATTAAAAGAAATAGTGGTCTTTCCTACCCCACCTTTTTGATTTATTATGGAAATAATTTTTGCTTTTGACATTTTATATTTATATTTGTTAATAAAACGTTTTACCGTTTTTACGTTTAAACACTATACCGTTAAAACGGTATAAAATAACGTTATATCGTTTTAACGATTTACCGGTTATTTTAATAATAATAAATTTCAACTACATTAGTCAAGTATTTTTTACGTTTAATCGTAAAAACGGCTTAACGGTAAACCGACATATTATAATACTGTTCTATGAATGAGTTATATTTGTTGAGATTTTTTAATTATAGATACAAGTGGAAGAGGGCAGGGCAACAATGTTTAACGGTTTAACGTTATGCCGTTAAACTTTCTTATATGTAAAAATTACAATAGAGTGTTCGAAAAAAATGTTTTTTATTTTAAAAATTATTTGTAAATCTATTATTTTATAGTAAGCTTTTTAAAGGTTAGAACAATTAAAATTAAAAATATTTATTTATATAATTCTTCTACCGCTGACCTTTGGGGTAAATTAAAATAAAATAGAAAATGAATAATAGTAAAAATACATTATTAGAGAATTTAGAAGAGGATATACAAAAAGAAATTGATATTTTGTGTCATAACATAAACTTTCTTTTTTATAGAAAAAATAATAATGGCTCTATTTATCATACAGATGAACAGATTCGTACTATAAAATGTTTAGGTAAATTATCAGTTTATAACGATCATATACCTCCTCACTTTCACATATCACAGTCAGATCTAAGGCTGGATTTAAAGTTTAAAATTGATACTTTAGAGCAGATAGATAATTCAAGAAAGATTATAAATTCTAAAGAAAAAAAATTTCTTCATAAATGGTATTTTGATGAAGGTGGAAAAGAACAAGTTATAGCTTTGTGGGATAAAATGAATAGAGGAAAGGTATTTGGAAAATAAAAAGATTCTAAAAAAATTAAATAACTTTATTCAAAATATTATTAAGGACATATATAAATAATGTTTAATCTATTAATTTCAAATGATCCTAGTAGTTGGGATAATGGTCGGTATCAAATAAGTAGAACTCGTTTTGCTGAATATACTTTTGATGATATTCGTGAGAGATATAAGCTGCTAGATAAAAAAGCAACCGAGGAATTAAAGAGTTTTCCTGTGTTGTTTGTAGTTGAAAACGAATCTGTGGAGTCGCGTATTGGCTATATAACAAGCATTCAACTTCGTGACACTATGATTGTGATTGATTTTGAGATTAATGAAAGCCTTCCTGTCTTGCCACTTGGGGCAATGGAAGATTTATCAATTGATCTCGATATTCATGGATGGGAAATGTCCAGAACACATTGGGCGATAAAAAATGAGCCTTTATTCGATATTTTACTTCATAAAAAATATATAACTTATGAACAGTTAAAAGATTCTAAGTCTTTGTATATTAAAACAACAACAAAAGAAGCAGAATTGTTGCAAACAAAAGATGGAGTACTTAATAAATCTCAAGTATTTATTGTTCATGGTCAGGATGATTTTTTAAAATTAGAAATGTCAGATTTTATAAAAGAGTTAAAATTAGAGCCTATAATACTTCATATGCAGCCTAGTTCTGGAATGACAATTTTTGAAAAAATTGAGCGCTACTCAAATGTTAAATTTGGAATTATTTTGTATACACCGTGTGATATAGGTGCAAAGGTTGGAGATCTTCAATTCCAACATAGAGCAAGACAAAATGTTGTATTTGAACATGGATTTTTATTAGGAAAGCTTGGAAAAAACAAAGTTGCAGTTGTAGTAAAAGGTAAGATTGAAAAACCAAATGATATAAGTGGGGTCGTCTATATATCTATGGATGAACCAAAAAATTGGAAAGAGGAGTTAAAATCTGAATTAATTAGTGCTGGTTTAGTAATTAACGAAGAAAAAAGTAAAAAAGATATCTAAACAAAAGGTCTTACTTTTGTTTTAAAAAATATCTGCTTGAGAAATATATTTTTGAACTAAACGTTGTGTACCATTTCATCCCAAAAACCATCGTTTTTGAAATTTGTATAAAAAAGTGTTAGAGTAGGATTTTTATATTGATTTGATATTCCAGAACTCATTTCAAAATCAAGAATTCAAAATTAATTATATTTATAGAGTTTTGAGATCAAAATTGATTTTAGTATTTTAAATAATATATTAAAAGTACATTAATATTTTTGAAAAATATGGACGAAGTTGGACCAGCAAGACAAATTCCCAAAAGTAGCTTAACTTCCAGAGCAAGATTTGAAAGAGATCAGGATGATTCAAGTGATGAAGAAGATATATATAGGAGGGTGCGGAAATATAAACCACAAGAAAGTTTTGACAGATTTGTCGAAAGTAATATTCCAATTAGTTTAAGATTTTTGGATGAAAGCACATTAAGTGAAGAAGAAAGAAAAAGGTTAGAAGAAGGAAGAAAGCGTGCAGAAGAAGAAAAAGAGGCAAAAAAAGAAAAGTATCAATTATCATTCGTTCAACATGCTTTAGGCAGAAGATTGTTATATTCTCCAGAAGTAGAAGATATATATAGAAGAGAAAAACCAAGATTAATCGCTGAAGGTAGCACTAGATTACCACCTGATGAAGCGATAAGAGGGTGGTTTTCTGAAAGTTTAGATTTTTCTTTTTTAGAAGTTTTAGGAACAATTTTTAATTATCCAGGACAAGAAGAAACAGGTGGAGAACTATTAAGAAAATTCACTGTTTCTGAACAATTTCAAGGCCTTAGAGAAGAAATTATTTCTCATTATCTATCAGAACATTATGATGTTTTAGGAAAATTAATATTACCACCTTTTCCAGAGACGCGGTTTAGTGATGAAACAATAAGAATTAGTGTTGTCCCATTGGGGGGATTATTAAAAGATTTTTGTTTAGCTAATATTAAAGGTCGTTATGCAGGGCAAGAAGTAGCAACGGGTGTAGAATTCCAACCACCTGTTCCAATAATAGATGATAAAATAGATCTTTCTTTACAACATGATAAATTTTGGTGGCAATTTCTAGAACCAAAATTAAAAGATACTTGGGAAGTTGAGTATGGTCGTGGTACTTTTAATGGAGAAATGAAATGTACAGATTCTCCAAGCCGTACTAAGCACAGAGGAAGGGTAGTGGATATGCGTACCGGTAGGTATCAAGGGGACTCTAAGCTTTTATTAGATACCTTGGTTCCGATAGTTAATAGTTCTAGAAGTAGAAAATTTTCCGATGTTTTAGATCAAAATAGAGTGCCCCTATGTAAAGCTTTTTTAGAAGTAGTTAAGATAAATTCTACTAATTTTTCTATGTTGTTGCATGAAGTACCAGCAGCGAGACAATTTTGCGATTGTACAAAACTTTTATTTATGGAAGCTTTAGATGTTGGTAAGATGTCAGAAAAAGTGTCAGTTTGTTTAGGGCAAAAAATGTATAAACAATTACCTAAATTTTCAGATTTAGCAAGAGTAAAAAGGGGATTTTTTCCTAAATCTAGAGCTTTATTCCACAGTAGAAATGGATTTGAATTAATGGCTAACTTGAGATTGTCTAATAAATCGCAAAGAAGATATATTAGAGAATTAGGCAGGAAGTCGGCAGAAATAGCAAAACCAGCAGATTTCGTCAGGGTTTGGACGTTCGGTATAGAAGAAGAAGTTTTTGGGGCTTCTGAAACAGAAGAAATTACAGTAAAAAATCTGAAGTCTGAAGCAAAAAAAAGAAAATTGAGAAAAGAAAAAGGGGTTGAATTTATAAGTAATAGAAATGACTTTGTTTTAAATGCTGGTAGTTATAGTGAAGTATCAGATAGAATAGAGGCATTAAAACAAGAATTAAATTTAAGAGGAGAACAAAAGGTTGAGGATAAAGAGGTAGCACAATGGATGAGACAAATAATAAGAGGAGAAGGTTTTAGTAATTTTAAAGATCAGGCAGGTAGACCAATTACACTTGAAGATGAGCAAAGTGAAACTTTAGCCACAATAACTTATATGTTATTTGGTTGTGAAGTAGCAAGAAGTCCTGCGGCTTTAACAAGTCATCAACTAATGCTTGACGAAATAATATATTCCGGTGAAACATGGCAAGAATTTCTAAACTCTAAAGAAAGGGAAGTGAAAGGAAAAACAGAAAGAGATGGTGGTGTTATGCCTATGAGTATGAAAGAAGCTGTAGCTAATGCTAGAAAATTACACGAAAGATATGATGCTCATATGTCTGTTGTTTATAAATATGATGGTGACCCAAGTGAGTCCAGAATAGATGAATTAATAAAAAGAGAAAATGAATTATTGAAAAGATGGTGTACTCATACGGGGGTAGACAGTGTTAGTCCTATTTTAACATTAACGCAAGTAATAGAGGCTAAATCAGTAGAAAGGGGGTGGTGGGTACCTCCTATAATAGATGACGGTGGGGCTCCAGAAGGTAAGGTATCAGAATCTGGAGTTGAACAACCATTAATATTACCCGGTAGAAGAGTTTGTTGTAGATGGTAATGAAGTGTACCATCAAACGATCGTTTGATGGGACACTCCAGAATTTTCAAAAAATTAGCAGAATAGGGTGGTTTTGTGTTCCTTTTTGGCGTTTCTAAAAATAAAGTTGCTTTTTCTCGTTAATTCTTATAGTTTCTGTGACAGATTATAAAATAATTCATGAAATTATGAAAATTCAGTCAATAAAAATATCAAATTTATATTCTTTTAAATACTATGAAAATTTTGAAGAAGCTGCAGAAATAGTTTTTAATGATAAATTAAATATATTAGTTGGGCCTAATGGTAGTGGTAAAAGTAATTTATTAGATATATTAAATACGGTTTTGCATAAATATTTTTATATTCCTTGGGAGAAACTTGAAGTAAAATTCGCGGCTATAAATATTAATTCTGAGTTAATAAAAAATTTCAATTTTTTAAATGAAGATTCAAAAATTGAAATAAAATTTAAAATAGAAAAAGAAGATATAGAAAATATTAAAATTTTATTAAATAAGGAAAATGATTTTTCTCGCTTACTTAAAAAAACTGGCAGTACTCCTAATCCTGACAGATTTTTTGAAAATTTAAAAAATAAAAAAGATGAATTGTTTTTAATTTCGGAATTGGAATATAATATTGTTAATAATAATATTGTTGATTTAAAAGAAAATTCTATAAATAAGACATTCTTACTTTATTTACAGAATTATTTTTTATTTTATTATTTAACGTTAGAAGATGATTATGAAGGAGAAAAATTAAATATTACAAATTTATATTTTTCTCCATATCGTAAACTTTCATCTCTTCAAACATCAATTGGTTTAAATAGAAGCTCCTTCATAGGACAATGGATACCATGTCAAAGAAATAAAATAACTTCTAAGCAGGGTGACAATATTAGCTCTAGACAAGGAGAATCAGAATATTTACATACTGCTTTATATTATTTAGCGGATAGATGGGCAAGAAATAAAATAAATATACATGATGAAATAAAAAGTATAAATGAGCTTTTAAAAGAATTTAATTATTCTTTTACTTATACACAATTAGATGCAATTGCACATGAATATCAACCATCTTTTAAAATAAAAGAAAGAGCAATTGCAAAAAATAATGAATTAGGTAGCGGAGAAAAGGAAATTTTACATATAATTTTCTCCCTGATTGTTTTAGCTTCTAAAAATTCTTTGGTGATAATTGATGAACCTGAGTTGCATATACATCCTCCTATGCAGAAAAGAATTTTAGAATTTTTTCAAAAATTAGCGTTTGAAAAAAATATTCAATTAATTTTAATAACACATTCGCCGACTTTTATTAATTACGAAGTAATGTCTAGTATAACTAGATTTTATATAAATGAAGAAGGCTCTACTTCTTTTAAAAAATTAGAGAATACAGATAATTATAAAAAGACAATAACTTTAATTAATATTTATCATAATGAAAAAATGTTTTTTGCTGATAAGATTATTCTTGTTGAGGGCATCGGAGATAGGGTTTTTTGGGAAACATTAATACAAAGAGAACAATTACAAGAAACTATAGAAGTGTTAGATGTAGGAGGTAAGCATAATTTTGAAGAATACCAAAAGATTCTCAATGATATGGGAGTTCAATATTTAGTTATTGCTGATTTAGACTATATTGATGAGATTGGAGATGAAGCATTGAGAAAGTTATTTAAATTTGATCAAAAAAGATGTGGAAAGGAAATAAAGCAAAAAAATTCTAAAGATGGAAAACAATTATGTGAAGATATTGAAGAAGCTATAAATAATAACTGTATAACTGAAGGATTAAAAGATACTTTCTCTTATTTAAAATCTAGATTTATTGATTTAGATAGAAAAAATTTAACTCAAGATGACTGTAGCAAACTTGACGAGTTTATAGAAAAAAAATATAAGGAAAATTTATTTATATTTAAATTTGGAGATTTGGAATATTATTTAAAAGAAATAAAAGTAAACACATTTTTGACTAACAGTAAAGCAGATCCTGAAAAAATAAAAGAATATTTTGATAATAATAAAGAAGTTGAAATTAAAAATTCAGAATTAAATCTAATTTTAGATAATATAATAAATAATAAGAAAAAGTAATGACCCAAACAATAGGATACACAAGAGTAAGCACAACCAGTCAAGAGCTTAACTCTCAAATTGATGCTTTGTTATCTATAGGTGTTAAAAAACAAAACATATACTCAGATAAAATATCAGGAGTAAAAGCTCTTAGACCCGGATTAGAAGCTTGTTTTAATGCCCTAGAAAAGGGTGATACTTTAGTTGTTTATGATTTATCAAGATTAGGTAGAAACTTAAGCCACTTATTAGAACTAGTAGAAGAACTAAGACAAAGAGGAGTAAAGTTTAAATCTCTTTGTGATGGAGATATAGACACTACAACAGCAACAGGAGAAATGTTTTTTACTATTGCCGCTGCATTTCATCAGTATGAAAGAAAACTTAGAAAAGAAAAAACAATTAAAGGTTTAGAATCGGCAAGAGCAAGAGGCAGAGTAGGGGGAAGAAAACCTTTAGATCCAAACTCTCCTAAAATCAGAACAGCAAAAGAAATGCACAAAAATAATGCCTTGAGTATTAACGAAATTTGTAAAACATTAGAAATAAAAAGAACCACCTTTTATAGGTGGTTGAAGAAATAAAAGAATATATAAAATGAAAATTTCAAATACTGCTATACAAATTTTATCAGAGACTATTTTAAATTGTCCGTATAGAAGTGGACCTCAACTTATTGATTTTTTTTATGAATATGGTGCAACAGAAGTTTACGATTCAACTTTTGGAACAAGAAAAAATTATGTATTAGGAAAGCTTAACGAGTATAATAATACAGATAAAATGAAGGATGTTGTTGAAGATTCACTTTATCCATCGCATTTTTCGAACGAAGAAGAGCAAATAAAAAAAGCTAAAGAACTTGGTTTAGCAATTAGAAAAGATGGTTATAAACTAATCACCGAAAAGGTTGAGGAAATAGTGGAGGAAGAATTCTTAATAGAATGTTTTGTATTTAAAGTTGTTCCTATTGGAGTTCAAACAATACAGTGTCAAAAAATTAAAAAACTTGATCACAATTTTATACAAGAGCAAATAAAGAAAAGTCAGTATAAATTAGACAAAGGTGACTATGACGGCGTTATAACAAACACTCGTTCTTTGGTAGAATCCATACAAGAAGAAATAATAAATAAAAGTGGAGAAAAAATTCCAGAATATGATGGAGATTTAATAAAATTGTATAAAGTAACAAAGAAGGTTTTAAATCTTGATCCGGCACAAAAGAAATTGTCGGAAATACTTAAGCAAATATTAAGTGGTTTAATTACTAGTATTAACGGTTTGTCAGGGTTAAGTAATAAAATGGGTGATAGACATGCAAGAAGATATAAACCAGAAAAACATCATGCAAAACTTATGATAAATTCGGCTTTTACTTTTTGTGAATTCTTATTAGATACTTATGAATATCAAAAATCTAAAAATAAAAAATCCGAGAGTAAGAGGTAAACTAGGCAGAAGATAAAATAAGAATGGCTAAAACGCCAAAAAAAGATAAAACTAACAGTATCGAAAACATCTGCAAAACTCTCCAAGTTTCAAGAAGTAGTTTTTATAGGATGGTTAAATAATAATAAAAAAGAAATAAAATGTCAGAAGAGATTAGAATTTTCAAGAAAAATGAATTAGAAACAATAGCTAGGTGTCTCGGGGATACTATAAATGGTTTGCCTGGAAGCAAGATTCAATTAATTCTTGATCAAGCGGGAATATCTAATGTTGCTCCGAGTAATTCAAAATGGGTAATAATTTACAAGGCTTTTGAGGACGAACAGCAAAAAATGAAAAATAGAATAAAGATTATAGATTTTATTCGCATAGCTATGTGTCCAAGTAGCTATATTGGCAATAAAGAAAAATATGAAAATCTAAGAACAGAATTAAATAAAGCATTGTTGTTTTGTGGTTTGGAAGTTAGAGATAATGGTGAACTTTATTCATGCAATAAAGTTTCGACATTATCAGAAGCGGAAAAAAGAGCTAAAAATTTAAGAGCTAGTTTAGAACTTAGAGACATACACAAAGATGTTTTAAAGTTTTGTAAAGTAGAGTTATTGCAAGATAATTATTTTCATGCAGTGTTTGAGGCTGTAAAAAGTATAATGGATAAATTAAGAAAGCTTAGCGGTTCATTAGAGGACGGACATAAATTGGTTGACGAATGTTTCTGTATAAGGAGTCCTATATTAAAAATTAATAATCTTTCTACACGGAGCGAAGAATCTGAACAAAATGGTTTTATATATTTGATCAAAGGAATTTATTCTATGTTTCGTAATCCGATAGCTCATGAAGCAAAAATTTTTTGGAAAGGGACACAACAGGACGCAGAAGATTTATTAACTCTTGTTTCGATGATTCATCGTAGAATTGATAATTTAAAATAAAAAAGAATATGGAATCAAAATTATTAGATAGAACTATTGAAGTTAAAACAAATAATAGACCAGTAAAAATAGCATATTTAATTCCTTGTGGTGATACAGAAAAAAACCATTTGATATTAGATGCTATTTTTCACGAATCTTATTCTCGTTGGGGAGGAGGCAAAACACTTCTTATTCCTATAAAGAATAATAGTTTTTTAAATGAGAGTTATAAGCAGTGGTTGGAATTTTATGATCCTGATTTTGTTTATAGTTATGTAGAAATAAAGGAAGAGTTCGACGCAATAATTAAAAGGATTTGCAATCCTATAGAAATTATAGAGCATTCTTTTAGAGATGAATGTCAAAGATGGTATGCTTATATACCAAGATATAGTCTTTATATTGATCCTGTCTCCTCTATAACTGTAGTATGTAATAGCAATCCTATTATTTTAACCCACGAAGGAAACAGCGCGACAGAAGAAAGAAAGATCACGGATAATTTTGGTAGTTCATGTTATATAGATAAACCTTTATACAAAAAGGAGGGTTGTTTTGAAATACAAGATGTAAATAACTTTGAAGAAGCATTAGAGGTTGCTAGCGAAAAAAATAAAAGAACTATATCGAGTTTATCTATCTTATTGAGTGAGGCAGTGCCTAAAATAGAAGACTACAGATATAGAGCTTTTCATATAATAATTGGCAATAGTTATTCTGATAGAATAGCATTTTGGAATATTAGGAATTTATCTCCAGATTGGTATGGGATGCCTACTTCTATAATTTTAAATGCAGATTTTTTTGAAGATGAAGTTTTGGTAAAAAAATTAGGGACTTTTTTAAGAAATAAAAATTATATTTCTTATAGTAATGGTCCGAATATAGTGCATTTAAGAAGTTTAAGCCTTGAGAAAGAAAAACTAAAAGGATTTCAGGAAAAATTAAAAAAAGTTTATTCTGATAGTGTTGAATTAAATGAAAATTTTAACGCAGAAATAATTCCAGAGATTAAATCTTTTAAAGAAAACAGTTATAGTTTTAGGCCAGATGATGAAAAATATTTCACACTTTTTGAAACAGAAAATCAAAATCTAAGGGCTGAGGAGCCTGCTTATTTTTCAACGATTTCTTCGCAAAATTTTTGTTTAAAGAAAGGCCAGTGGATGATAGATACAATGATAGAAAGACATAAAACTTTACCTATCTGTGTTGGAATTAATAATATATGGAAGATGCCTAGAAGAGGTAGTGTAGTTAAGTGTTTCACTGGTTGTTTAGGTAAAATTAATAAGTTTTATACTTTATCTCTAATTCCTTCCAAAGGGGCGAGTGGAGTATTTGGTTTTGGTAGTTTAAAACAAAATTTAGTATATGATTTGCGTTTACCCAGTGACGAACGTGTTTTTGATAATTTGATTAGAAGAAGAAGGCAGGGGGAGATAACAGAAGATAAATGTTATATAGACGGTATTAAATTGTCGGACAAAGGAGAAAATCTTAGGGGTATTATCTCTATGTTTGATTCAGTGAATACAGCTTATAAAATCTTAACAAATAAGTTTTGGAGAACTGTTTTAAGGGAAAAATATACACAAACAAAAAGAATTTGTTCGGAAGATGAAATAAGAGGAGAACTTGCTAGTATAGAATTTTTAAAGAAAATTACAAAAGATCTAAATATTACTAGTAAATATACTCATGGGTATATGGAATGTGTACTAAAGGATTGTTTAGAGTTCTTAGTAAGAAATAATATTTTTTATCAAGTTTTTGAAAAAAGATGTTCTTATTGTGGTTATCATAATATTTTATCTATAGATTCTTTACGAAGTAAAAATGTTTGTGATATTTGTGGAACAGATTTTTTTATGCCCTTAGATATAGGAGACATGAGTAAAAAATCCAAAAAAGAAAATCAATGGAAATTTAAAATTAATAATTTTGTATATGATTCTTTAATAACAAGAAATGGTTTGGCTGTGCTTTGGACCATTGGTTATTTACAAGATAGAGATCCAAGAAATGTTTTTTATTATTTGCCAGAAGTTAATTTATATGAGAATTATAATAGCGAACCATCGGGAGAAGTAGATATTTTATGTGTTATGGACGGTAAGTTTTGCATAGCAGAGGTACAAAAGTATGTGAATGGTTATCAAGAAAAAGAAAAAAATAAATTTTTAGAAAAAATTAAATTAATAAAACCAGATAAAATTATACTATCTTTTGAAAAATATTGTGAAAATAGGGTAGATCAAAAAGAAAACAAAGAAGATGTTAAAAGAATTAGAAATAATTTTTCAGAATTAATAAAAAGAGGAATTGAGATTGAAATTTTAGTGGCAGAAGATTTAGATGAAGATTATAGAGAATATCCAACAGAACTTGGTTTTTATGGTGGACGAAGAGCTCTTTTGTTGAATAATATTAACGAAGAAAAATAATAAAAAATTAAAACAATACTTTATTAAAGAAAAAAAACATGGAAATATTTAAAATAAATTTTATATTGAATTCACAAATTACAATAAGGGAAATAGCAATTTTTTTGTGGATTGCTGTGTTTTTTTTAGTTGTTTTATTAATTTCATCAAATTTTCGTGATGATGTTTATCGATATATAAAACAACGGCTTCTAGTAAAGTCTTCGATAATCTTTATTTTATTTGTGACAATTTATGCTTTGGTTTTAGGTGGAATATTGTATCTGATGAATTTTCAGGATATAGGTTTAATAAATTCCACAATAATATGGTATTTTTTGGTTATGTATTTTTATTTGGAGATTATTTCAGATGAAAAAATTAACAATATTTATTTTAAAAAAGTCTTAAAAGAAAATATCATTTCTTTATTGATATGGAGCTTGGTAATACAGTTTATATTGAATTATTTTCTTTTTTTTTTGGATAGAGGTGTTATTAGCACCTTATTTAATATTAACATTCTTTATTGCTTCTTCTTATTCTGCCAAAGAAGATGCCGCTTATCAAATGACAGCGGCTGCTCTTTGTGTCCCTATGTTTATATTTGTTTTGATAAACTTAGATAATGTATTGTTCGTAAAAATTATGGAGAATTTAGAAAGTTTTATAACACCTGTAATCTATACGACTGGGTTAGTAATTTGTTTGTTTTCGTTCGAGTGTTATTATAAATATCTTTTCAAGAAGAAGAATTAGTTAAATGTTATTTAGATTTAACAACAACTGCTAAATTAATACCAATTTTATCTAACATCCAGAAAGGTAATATTTTAGAAATTATACGAGATAAGTATTCATCAATTTTACAATTTAAGAAACTGGGTTTGTTTTTAATAATATCTGTTATAGCAGCTATGGAAAGTTTTTCTAGTTTCCATCCGGCTTGTCTAACATTTTTTCTTAATTCTTTGGCAGTGTATATGTGCATGAAGTCTGTTATACCTTTTTTTTCTCCGAATTCAGGATAGTATATATCCCCTTTTTCCATTGCTGATTTAAAAGAGCTATTCATTTCTCTTAAATAACTATAAACAAACTGTTCTCTTTTAAACAAAACAGGACTAGTGACACTAAAAACTAAATAGTAATTAGTTACTTTCTTCAAAGTCTTCAAGGCTTCTATACGATGAGATTTTTTTGGTATATGATTAATTACATCAAACATAGCTAATGACATATCGACCTTATCTATATTATCTAATAGAAACTGACTTTTATAATCGGGTTTGGCTGCGATAAATTTTATAGTTATGTTATCTTTTTTTAAAGTGAGTAATTCCTTTTGTTTTTTGTTAGTAGGAGAAAATCCTTTATTAATTAGGTTGTGAGAATAGCGTTTCAAGCCTTCTTCTGCTATATCGAAGTTAATAATTTCTAAAGAAATTGAACGTTTAAGTAAAAAAATGGATATTTTATTTAGAGTATTAAACATTCTGCCATCACCACAACCAAAATCTAATATTTTAAAAACTTTTTTCTTTTCTTTTTTGAAAATTTTCCAAGCTTTTTTAAAAGTATGGTTTATAAGCCAATTGTCATAAGTGGGAATAGGAATCTGTTTATTAAATTGTTTAATGTAGGTGTTTTTTTTATATCTAGTATTGTAACGGTTTGCCAGTTCACTAGAGGTTGTATTATTGTTCACTAAAAATTAAAATGCTTCATTTTATATATAATAAATGATTTTCTACTTATTTTCTTTTATGATATTGTTTACTTTTTTACAATATATTTATAAAGTAAAAAATACTATGTAAAGTATTATACTATAAAAAATGATTTATATCAATAAATCGGTAATAAAACCATGAGAGAGTTTAGTTTTATATTAGAAACCAGTTTTGCTTATCTGGAAACTTTGATGCATTTTCTAGGTAGACAAATGGTTTTGCAAAAAGAAGTAACACCTGAAATTATAGCGTCTATTCTTACTAGTATCGATAATGAAATAGATGAATCACAGAAGTATTTTGCTAATGGAGACCTGTTTGACTTTACCACTCCAGAAGGAAAAGTTATTGCGAGTAGTTCGGACGGACTAATTAAAAATCCTCCTATAGTTAAGAAAGAACAGAGAAAGTGGATGACTCTAGCTCCAAAAGAACCATGGAAACTCCATATATGTGATGTAGATAAAGGTATTGCGGCTAATGAAAGTTTAACAGTTCCCACTTTACTTTTTGGTTATGGCATATCAGATAGCAAAGGTAAATTTCTAGGTACAATTTCAGGTGGTTTAATAGTTGATAATATAAGAACAAAATTTAATGAATCAGTACACAATAATAATTATAAATTTTTAGTACTAAATGATGATTTTAATTTAATCTTACATTCAGATAGTGATTTTATATTAACAGAAAATGATAAAGACTTTTTAAAAACAAGGTTAATATATTTAAACCAAGTCAAAAAAGGAACTAATATTTTAACTGAAACTGTAGAGATTAGTGGTGTAGAATATATGTTTTATAGTAAGCCTAATAAATATCCATTCATTATTCTTATTGGTATAGACAGAAAAGAGGTTTTTAGCATTAGGGGTTTAGAAGAAAGAATCTTACAACTTAAAGACGAGTATAAATTTAATGAAATGTTTCTTTTGTCTTTAATATACTTAATCCAACATAAAATTGTAGATCCTATTATCGGAAATATGCAAAACGTTGGTAATAATAAGTTTGAAGTGCCAAAGGTTTTTTCGGCAAATATAAATGATCTTTTTCTTGAGCTTGAACAAATGGAAAATTTTACTGAGATTAAGATTCAACATGAGGTTGCAGAACACACCGCACAAGAACGTAAATATCAATTAGAACAAAGAGAATCTTTCTTTAAATCCCTAGTCCATGATCTTAGAAATCCTCTCGGTCAAGTAGAAGGAGCTTTAAATTTACTAGAAGTAGAAGGTAGAGCAGGAGAAGAAGGTGAAATGATGCATGCAGGAATAGATAATGTTAGAAATTTAGTGGATGGTATATTGTTAGTCGCAAAACTTGAATCAGGAAATCTTGAACTTAATAAAACATCTATAAATCTACATGGCTTTATAGATGATATTATTAAAAACAATTCTTATGTTTTTAAAGTACAAAACATTGCTTTAGAAAAACAAGTAATAGGAAATATATCTCAAGAAAAAACAATACTAGCAGATGAATCTATTTTAGAAAGATGTGTTGCTAATCTTCTTTCTAATGCAAGAAAGTTTACACCAAGTGGTAAAGTACAAGTTTGTATTCAAGAAATAGATAAAGAAACTATAATCTCAGTTAAAGACACAGGCAAAGGAATAAAAAAAGAAGATATTCCAAAGATACTCGAAGAGTATGGACAAACCAAAGAAGGGCAACAACAAAAGTCTAGCACAGGTTTGGGTTTGCCTACAGTCAAGAAATTCATCGAATTTCATGGTGGAAGATTAGAAATAGAAAGTGAACTAGGGAAGGGTAGTTCTTTTCAATTGGTGTTGCCTATTTAACTATTTAATAATTAATTTAACTTAAGGTAATTATTATGGCAGAATTTTCAAGTAGAGTAAGAGGAGTATATTCAAAAGGCGAAATGATGAAACGTTCTCTAAGATTTTATGCAGAAGCAATGGTGAGTGCTTATAAAGAAGAAATACCATTAGAAAATGTAGAGATATTTTGAACCAATTTGATAAAGGTACTGGAAGACCTAAAAATGCTATTTTATCTAAAGATGGGGAATACGATAAAAGTTTAACTGGTTGTTGTAGATCGTGAATTTAAAGTTTAAATAAAAATATAAATTTTAAAAATGCCCATCTAAATCAAGACAGGCATTTTCTTTAGAAATAAAACTAAATTCAAAAATTAGTTAACAGTAGCTTTAAGCTCTGAACCAACTTTAAATCTAACTACTTTACGAGCAGAGATTTTAATTTCTTTTCCAGTTTGTGGATTTCTGCCTTTTCTTGCAGCTCTTTTTGCTACGTCAAAAGTTCCAAAGCCCATTAATGTAACTTTGTCGCCTTTCTTCAAAGCTTTTTTCATACAGTCTAAAGTTGCGTTAACAATTTTTTCTACTGATGCTTTTGTTTCACCAGTTACTTTTGCAACTGCTTCTACTAAATCTTTTTTAAACATGTGTAATACCTTTAGTTAAGTTAATAAATTAAGAACGGACACGTCCTTTATTAGCTCCTTTTCCTTTTGGTGCAGCTCTTACACCGCCAGGTCTTTCCACAATACCACTGTCTACTTCAGTCGCACTGTGAGTAGCAAAATCCTTTTGAAGGGGTTCTCCTCTTGCAGCTGCTTTTCTTCGTTCATCTTCTATTGCTTGTTCAGCGAATCTTTTGGTTGTATCATTAAAAACATCACTTAGTAGCATATTATCAAGTATTCCTGGATTTTGCCTATCTTCCGCTATTACTGCTCTGACAGAACGTTTAAATGTAGCTATATCAGGTTCAGTGTGTTCTTCTCTAAAACCCATATTTTCAGCGTATGTTTTACAGGTTATTACTGCCCGTGATTCTTCTGGTCTTTCCATATTTATTTACCTTAAATAAGTTAATAAAAAATAAATGGTGGACCTGTGTTTTGTAGTATATCATAAAATAAAAATTATAAGAGAATTATTTTTTGATAAAAACAAGTCCATAAGCTATGTAAATAAGATTAATTGTTTTTATATAAGGATTCAAGAGAGATTCTATTCTTTGGCAATAATATCAAGCATTTTAGATAGCTGTCTTTGTTTTTTCTTATCTAGGCTATGGAATTTTTTGATAAATGATTTTTCAAAAGAATTAGATTTAAATTCTTTTCTTTTCTCATCTAATAAATAATCAGAATCAACATTAAGAGCTAGAGCTAATTTTTGTACAAGTCGTCCACTAGGTTGTTTAATAAGATTTTTTTCTAATTGCCAAATATATTCTTTTTTCGTGCCCACTATATTACCAAGCTGTTCAAGCGTAAGTTTTTTTTCTTTTCTGTGTTTTTTAATTTTTTCACTTAGTAACATTATGTATATATAAATATAAAAAAAATGAATATATTCTTAACTTCTTCTTGACTTGTATTTTGGTAATATTTAAAGTTAAGTATATATTCACTTTTTATATAATTAACTATTAACAAAGTCAAATAACAATTTTATTTAATTTTTATATTACTAATTAAAAAGTGTAAAAACAATATAAACAAAAAACAGTTAATCAAAAAGGAAGAAAATGTTAAATCAAATTGAAAAGAAACATCTTTTAAGTAATTTACATGCGGAATCCCAAGAGTATTCTGGTTATTTCGAAAATCTTAAGAGGGGAATTAAAAAATTAACAAAAAATTTAGAAAACAACAAGTACCAAAATCTAAATGAATTCTATTTAGATCTTGATAATATAAGGAGTAATTTTATTATTAATAATAATAACTAAGTTAGAGATAAAATTTGATTTTTTCTATAGTTTTTATTAAACTTTATTAAGTTAAAAAGCATTTATAAGAATTGTGAAACAAAAATTATAAAATATAACAAAATGAAAAAAGAATCTGAAGCATTATGTATAGATGAAATTGGAGATATATCTGAAGAAGCTATAAAGACGGTAGAAAAAAGAATTAAAGAAAGAGGAACAAAAAAGCAATCTGGAGTATTCCGGATGGAGGGAGCTAGAAAGGAAACAGAAATGTATTCAGAGCTTTTAAGTAAAAAAACTATAAAAAAAACAAAAAATGAAAAATAAAAAAGAACTTTCAAAGAAAGAATTACAATCTAATTTAAAATTTTCACAGATTTCTTTGTTGATTTTTTCTATTGTCATGATACTTCTTATGAGTTGGAAATTTAAGAGTGACAAAGAATTTATGAATTACTTGGAAAATGAAAGACAGTTTGATCAAGTACGTAAAATTCATGATATATTTATAGAAAAAACCAATGATATATTTTATAAAAAATCTCTCATGTTTAACCTAACTACAAATTGTTTTTCTGCACAAGAGAATTTTGAGAGAATGGCGGTGATGTTTCTAGAAGATGATATGAGAGAAAAATTTTCTCATATTGCTATAATTGGAGAAAAAATCAGTAGATTTAAAATAGATGATTTTCGCCTAAGAGATTTTGAAGAAAAATTTAAAAGCAATATAGCTAACATAACTAGACAGCTTGAAATTATAGAAGCAACAACGGATTGCGATAAATTGAATTTTCTAGCTGGTAAAACAGACAGGGTTTTCAAGTTTTATAAGGAAAATCAACTTTTGTCTTTTGATCCAGATACGGAAGAGATTAATAAAGTTTTTAAACAATATGAAAAGTATAATAAAGAATGCAAAATCGAATATACAGAAACTAAAAGGAAAAATTTAGAAAAAAATAAAATAACTTATTTTTGTAATATACAAAATATAAATAAATATAAAAGTATTCTTTCAGGTAAAAAGTTTGTTGTTTCGGTGCTTATTTCAAAAATATTGAAATAAACTATAGAATATCTCTTGTTTAAGCGTTTGTTTTGGGGAAAATTATTTACTTAAGCAAGAGAGAACAAAAAATTATAAAATAAAATGACTGAAAAAAATATGTGGAACAGGGTAGTTTGTGGTGTTCTTTTTGGAACCGGGGGTTCCTTCTGATTCTGAAGTAAAAGAATCTTTAAAGATTCTGGGTGAACAAACTTGTATAAAAAGAATTAAAAGAAAATTACTATATTTTATAATTTTTTGTCTTTCTATTTTTCCCGGCCAACCTTTTCTTTTTGATAAAGTCATTAATATTTCCAACTCTTTTGAACTTTTTTTGGCTGTTGTTTACACTTTTTTAATTTGTATTCCAGCAAGCATTTCTTTTTTTAAATTATTAGAAAGAAAATAGTCATTTAGTTTAAGAAAGAACCCCACCCACCGCCCTTGGCTTAGAACAACTTTATTGTCCTAAGAGTCGAATTAAAACAATTTTGTTAATGGTTTTAATAAGCTTTTTTAGTTTTTTAATTTAATTTTTTTCTTGTCTGTTTTGTTTGGGTTGTCCAACCCTCTGTTTACATCTTGTTTCTGTTTTTTATCTAAAGTAAACAAAATGATTATTCCTGCCCGCTCCGTTCACTTCGTTCCCGTGTTGTCATAACAAGCTTTTATAAAAAATATGTAATGCGCTTTGCTTTTTCACATTTTTTGCAAAAGTCATTTTATTGACTTTAGAAAAAACTATTCACTGCGAAATAAACAGAGGGTTTCCTCTTTTTATTTATTAATTTTGCAGTGAGGTTTTTTTATGTGTGTTTATTCTGATAATTATAATTTAGCTCATGGATTTGTTCATGAGTCTAGTGAGTCCGGAAGAAATTCTAACGGTAGTTTTAATTTTGATAAAAATGTTATTTGCAGTTATTCAACTGCTATAGGTAGAAGAGTTATATATAAAAGTAAGAAATCTAAAGCGGAAAGAACTGTTTATTTACTTAACACAGAAAAATATAGTGTTACTACTTCGGCTCATCAAACATTACTTGCTAATGCTGTTTATGGAACTGTTATTAAAGTTTGTGATTCTGATAGTCTGTCTGATTGTAAAAAAGGAATTTTGAGTTATTTAGTTCGTCTCGAGTACTTGTTTGGTAAGTTTAATAAATCAAGAAGTGCAAAACTTCGTGTTCATGAAGAAATTCTTTCTTTATCTTCTGATATAAAAAGATATTTATTTCTCTTTGAAAGTGAAATCGACAAAAGAAGTTTGCCTAAAATCTTTAAAAAGATTTTAAGAGATGAGAGTATTTTTGA
>Ga0307989_1000129_pt1 | contig 55240 bp, 41 predicted proteins | sample EllFjometagen185_FD_203164 | JGI IMG/M metagenome (GOLD analysis project Ga0307989, IMG submission 203164) | Marine microbial communities from Ellis Fjord, Antarctic Ocean - #185 | ecosystem: Environmental > Aquatic > Marine > Unclassified | place: Southern Ocean | collected 2014-10-08 | reverse complement strand
GTAGATATAGCGGTAAATGGCGCAGAGGCTGTGTCTGCTTTGGAGAAAATCGCTTACGATCTGGTGTTAATGGATGTTCAAATGCCAATCCTGGACGGATTTGGCGCAACGGCCCAAATAAGGTCTTTTCAATCAAACACCCGCTGATCTTGAAAACCTTATCTTAGCCTTAGAAGAGCGTTTTAAACAATTAAAAATAAATATGGAAGATACTTATCAACTGTCTTAGTTAAAGGAGAGAAAGATGAATCAATCATTGTGATGACATCAGCAATAGATGAAAAAAAGACCATCATCAAAGCATGCTATGAATGTGGCGCTAGTTATTATTTCATTAAGCCGCTGGACTTAAACCAGATCATGCGTCAACTGAAAATAATGGGATTGATAAATTGATAGAATGGAAAAGAGATGAAAATATTGATCGCAGAGGATGATTTGACTTCACGTACGATGCTCTCCGCTATGCTGAAAAAAAGTGGTTATGAAGTTCTGGAAAGTGTAGATGGTCTTCAAGCATGGGAAGAACTGCAAAAAACCGATGCGCCAAAACTCGTCATTCTTGACTGGGTGATGCCAGAAATGGATGGATTGGAAGTGATTCTAAAAGCGAGAAGGGTAAAAACAGATCTCCCCCCTTATATTATCATTTTAACTTCTCGTACTAACAAATCTGATATTGTTAGAGCTCTTGAAACCGGAGCAGATGATTACCTGTCCAAACCCTTCGAACCAGATGAATTAAATGCCAGGGTTAAGGTCGGATTGAGGATACTTAAGCTACAGGAACAGATGCACCTGAAGAAATTGAAGCTCGAGTTCATCTTGGAAGGGACTAACGTCGGTACCTGGGAGTGGAACACTCAAACAGGCGAAACTATATTTAATGAAAGGTGGGCTGAGATTATCGGATATACGTTGGAAGAGATTTCACCGGTTTCAATTGAAACCTGGGAGAGATTTACCCATTCCGACGATCTCAAATTGTCCGATGAGTTATTGGAAAAACATTTTAATGGGGACCTGGATTATTACGAATATGAAGCACGCATAAGGCATAAAAACGGGGAGTGGGTCTGGGTACTTGACAGGGGGAAAGTGGCCACATGGTCTGAAGATGGCAAGCCTTTGCTGATGTCAGGCACTCGCCAGGATATCACTGCACGAAAACAGGCGGAGCAATCAATAATCGAGTCAGAAAAAGCGCTAGCTAAAGCGCAAAAAATCTCAAAAACAGGGAGTTGGAAATGGTACTTAACGAGTCAAAAAGTATACTGGTCGAAGGAAATGTATCGGTTGATGGGGTACAAGAATAGAAGCGATTGGCCAAATCTGGTAATGTTTGACATTTTTTTATCCCGAATCAACTCTGCTGACCGGGAAAAGACTGTGTCAGAGTTAAAAAAAGGGATTGATGAGGGTCTGCCGTTTAAAATTGAATTCAGAACTATTCCCATTGATGAATCACCAAGATTGATGGAAGCATACTGCGATTTGGAAACTGATTCCTTCGGCAACCATGTTTCTATCCTGGGAACCGCCAGCGACATAACAGAAGAGAGAGAGGCACAAAATATCATCAAAGGACACCAACAGCTGCTTGAAAAGGAAGTCGCAGATCGTACCAAAGACCTAATGCAAGCCAAAGAGGTAGCGGAGGCGGCAAATCTGGCAAAAAGCGAATTTCTGGCGAATATGTCGCATGAGTTAAGAACACCGATGCACCATATTTACGGTTTTGCGCAACTGGGAATTAGTCGGTTTGATACGCAGAAGGAAAAAATCCCTGAATATTTAGAAAATGTAATTACAGCCAGTGGCAGGATGATGAAATTGGTGGAGAATTTGCTTGATCTGTCCAGCCTTGAGACAGGAAAGTCTCAGTATACTTTTTCGATGAATGATGTTTTTTCTATAAATAATGAAGTCGTCTCAGGATGTAAAGCTGAGCTCAATGAAAAAGGAATTGAGATTTTGGAAGCAAAACCAACGATTCCAACAGCGGTTATTTGTGATTGGAATAAGGTAAGACAGATCTTTCAGAATTTACTATCAAATGCAATTAAGTTCAGTGGGATTGGTAAAAGAATCTATGTTTCTTATGATCTAAAAAGTGTTCCGGTTTTTAAAAGCGAATCTAATAATCAGGAGGATTTATATTTGCTCGTCTCAATAAAAGATGAAGGACTAGGTATTCCGGAATCTGAACTGGATTTTATTTTTGATCGTTTTACCCAAAGTAGTAAAACAAAAACTGGTGCAGGTGGAACTGGATTGGGCTTAGCGATTTGTAAAGAAATCATTCAAGCTCACAATGGAAAAATATGGGCAGAAAATAATCCCGAAGGTGGGGCTACGTTTAGTTTTATGTTGCCATACGAACAGGAAATGAAAATAGGATAAATAAACACTAGCAATAATAGTGAAATCTGCGGGCAAAAATAACTGCCCATCGAGAATTACATTATAAATTTTTTATGGCATCATACAGCAATAAACTTGTCTAGACGTCATAACAAAACTCCTGAAGAAATCATCGAGATAAACGATTAATGTATTGCAAAATCAATTCATTAATTTGACAAATAAGTTTGGTAACTAATTAGACCATATGAAGTGCAAACTATTTGGGTCGATAAAAGCGGTTTTACCAACTGTTGCACCTTATAGTAAACTGGAGGAAGTAAAAGATGGTACGGGAGCACAGGTTGCTTTTTTAGAAGCAATACAGTCTGAAACTAGTCTGGATAGAAAAATGAAATTGAATCAAGATTGCTCAAGTACTGTAAATTGGATACGTTGGCGATGGTTCGGTTGGTGGAGTTTTTTTAGAACAAAACCTGATGATCTAAATTTTTAAAACTCTTCAGTTGCTCCAAATATTTTGCATGGAGACAAAGATATTCTGATTGGATATAGATGTTGTTTTAATATGTAATAATACCTTAGAAACTCAATTTTCCCAGTTGATGTTGAGACTCGAAAAATCAACAAAGCAAGGGCTGTTGTGGCCCCAAGTTAAAGTATCGAATTGTAGATGTCATAACAATATCGAAAATCTGACTAACAATGCATTCGGAAAACTGTTTCGATTGACGGATCTGATCCATGACAATCGATAATACTCTGGACAAAGCATCGCCTGTATCGAGTTCAATATCAAACACATCAATATCAGCAAATTTTTTAAATAGTACGCCTTTTCCTTCCATGACCGGCTTTCCAGCCAACGGTCCAATATTTCCAAGTCCTAAAACAGCTGACCCATTGGTAATGACACCAACCAGATTACCTTTCGCTGTATATTCATAGGCTTTTTGAGGATTCTCTTCTATTTCAAAACAGGGGTAAGCAACCCCTGGGCTGTATGCCAGACTCAATTCACGGGATGAAAGCAGAGATTTAGTCGGTTTAATTTCAATTTTACCCGGACGGATTTTACGATGATATTCGAGTGCATCTTCTTTATTAATATTCATTGATCGATACTTGGAAAGAATTTATAAGACACGCAAGCTGGAATTATGGGACTACCACAGATTGACCTGTATGCAGTGATACTGTTTGCTTTTAGTCACTTATAATCCTGTTCTTTCGGTTTATTAAGAAACAATACAGTCAAGTATTTATTAATAAATATCTGAACTTATGGATAAAGACAATCTGACATTCGCATTACCCCCGACATTTGATTCTCAGCGTTCTCTATCTCAACCGCAGTCCCCACCAAATCGAGAATGTCTTTCATGTCACCATCTTTGAATTTCATGATCAATAGTCTCTTTGATAAAGTTTGGTTAACCGAAAACATTTTTGTTGGCTTAATTATAAACTATACAAACATTGGGTTCTGTCGAAAAAATACTAGCTACAAATCGGCCCTCATTTTGATCTAATTATGCGGCTAAATAGTAAAATATTTTGGCAACACTTTGAGTTGATTTATCCTCTATTTCTATTTGCCCTTTTCTGATCATTCTAACCATTTCTATTCCGTTAAGGGTGATTGACGCGGAGTTAAATGATTTGAAACCAAGCATTCCCCTTGTAATCCTCTTAATGGCACAATGATCCTGTTCTACTATGTTGTTGAGATATTTTACCTGTCTGATTTCCATATCTGTTTTGTTATCATAGTTATATTCCTTAAGGGCTGACAGATTAGCGCCGCTTTTGTCAATATTGATTTTTTCAGGCAATCCATTGTTACTGATAGCTTTGATGAAAAACCTTTTGGCCGATTTCTTGTCTCTTTTCTTGGTCAGCAAAAAATCAATGGTATTATTCTCTTTATCAACTGCTCTATACAAATAATGCCATTTGCCTTTAACTTTTATGTAAGTCTCATCCATCCGCCAGCTACTACCTACGGGTTTATTTCTTTTTCTTGTTTCAGTTTCAAGAATCGGCGTGTACTTGACAACCCATCGCTGCACTGTTGAATGGTCAACATCAATTCCTCGTTTTTCCATTAGTTCCTCAATATCCCTGTAACTTAAAGAATATCTGAGATACCAGAAAACTGCTTGGAGAATTACACATTTTAGGAAATGAGATCCCTTGAAAGTCAACTGAGACATTCCGCTTCCTTTTCAAAATAAAATAAATATTAACAGAACTCAGTTTTTAAGTAAAACGAGACTTTGCGACAGAACCTCATTTTGTGCCATGTTGTCCCTCGCTTCTCAATCAAGTCTATTTTAGGTAATGCAAACCCTTTAACCAAAACCCATTTAACGTTCCCAATATGGAATCAGCTAGAGTTATTGAGCTTTGAAGGGTTTTCCTGCTAGAACGGTTCCCCATACCTTGATATCTTTTATATGCATCGGGTCAACTGATAACAGGTCTTCATCAAGTACTGAAAAATCCGCCCACTTACCGGGTTCGATGCTACCAATCTCGTTATCCATTTTAAGCTGATATGCTGCCCCCATCGTAACAGAATAGAGCGCATCATATGCGGGTATCTTCTCAGCTTCACCTAGCACTCTACCCGAAGCGGTTTTACGGTTTACAGCACACCAGGCGGTGTGCAATTGGCTAAGTGGTGTAACAGCAGCATCACTGTGTAGGGTAAATGGGACGCCCATTTGTTTCGCGGTTGCGCAAGCCTCCATTTTTTCAGCCCTTTCCGGCCCCATTGTTGTTTCATAGTGCTGATCGCCCCAATAATAAATATGATTACTGAAGATATTGGCGCATACCCCTAATTTAGCCATTCGTTTGTACTGGGAGGCTGTAGCTGTTTGACAGTGCTGGATTGTATGGCGATGATCCGGCCATGGAGATTTTGCCAAAGCTTGTTCAACCGCGTCCAAAAAAACATCGACTGCTTCATCCCCATTACAGTGACAATAGACTGTCAAGCCTGCTTGATGGTATTTGAATAGAGTCTCTGCCATTTTCTCGGGTGGCGAGAGCCAAAGACCATTGGGTTTTCCATTATAGTATCCAGGGGCGTTCATGCGGGCAGTATATCCCTGAATAGAACCATCCAGCAATAGTTTTACAATTCCAAATCGAAGTTTTTCACTACTTTGTTTTTTAGCGTCAAAAACAATTTGAACTGCTTCTGTGGGGTCTGTTGGTGCGTCTTCCGGTGGCATATATGCCGCTACAATTCTTATTGGAAAGTCATCTGCGTCAACAATTTTTTTCATGTTATCAATCACATCTTGACTGTTTGGACTGGCTGTACCAAGCTCCCCAAGGGTCGTGCAACCAACGTTTCTTGCTTGAATTCCCATATTCCACCAAGCTTGCTCTGACCCCATCGTACCAAAAAGCTTCATTATGCAATCTCCCGCGAGCATTAACGCTTTCTCCTGTAATTCTCCGATAGGTTCACCATCCTTACCTTTGGGAAGACCTTCCATTTCGGTAGTTCGCGTAATACCTTCTTTTTTCATTAAGGCAGAGTTTATAGTAGCGATGTGTAAACTGGTTTGAATAATAAAAATCGGACGGGTTTTGGAAACCTGATCCAAATCCGTAGCTTGCAGTCTTTCTCCTTCGAAATATATTGGGTCCATCCCCCAGGCAATCAACGGTTCATCTGGATCATTCATGGTAGCGTCTATCTTTTTTAGCGTATTAATCAATTCCCCAAAATTTTGACACCCTTTCCAACATCGACCATCAGGACCTATCCTGTCGAAATACCCAACATAGGGGAATTGCCAAACAACCCCTTCCATAATATGGCAATGTGCTTCTATTAAACCGGGTATTAGTATTTTATCTTTGAATGTGTCATCAATTTCAGCGTTTCCCCAACCCAGAAGTTCATCAACAGTGCCAACCGACACTATTTTGCCTTTGCGAACAGCCACAGCTTTCGCTTCCGAACGTGCAAAGCCCATGGTGATCACTTTTTTCGCGGTAAAAATAGTTATTTTATTACTCATCTAAATTTTCCTTTTGAGTATTACCCTGACTGCTACGGGAGATTATTTTTTTCAAATAGTTTTCGAAACCAACTGTGTATGAACCGATATATGTTTCAATTCAAGTGAACTAAAGCATACAACTGTTTTTTTTGTCTTAAAAGAAGTTTTAATTTTCTAATGTGGGTTTCTGTTACAAATAAATTCTTGTAAATTCATTAAAGAATGAATAGATTAATGTAACACAAAAAAATTAAACTGCAAAAATCTAACCAGTTTCCATAAACCGACTCTTTTAAGTTTTATGGATATTAATGAGATTCAGGCGATTGTGGTCTTTGATGAAAATAAAAAATCTGCCGGAGCAGTCTGGCGTCAAGACCGTATTAATAAAGGTGACACTTTGCCTACTGATTTTGCTTTAAATAAATTCATGACAGCCGCTTCACCTATTACTATTACGACGGGATCAGACTCCATCGGTAGTCTTAAGATATACTATTCATATATGTTTCTCAAAGCTGATGCGATTAAGTTAAAAGAGGAGGCTGATGCCAAACAAAAAGCAAGTGAACGGGAAGTTTCTGCTTACCAGTCTATGATGATGGGATACCAAGTCATCGGATTAATTATTCTGGTGATTATCTTCTTTCTCATTCGCAGAAGCTTAAACCCATTAAGAATGCTTGCCAATACAATTCAGGATGTTGAACAAAACGGCCTCTTTGGAAAACGCCTAAATGTTGCAGGGATGGATGAGATTGGTGTGACTTCCTCTGCTTTTAACTCTCTCATGGGTAATCTGCAAGAAAGCTTTGATGAAATCAATACGGCTGTCAAAGGACTTGCCAAAGGAGATTTAACATTACGGGTTAACGGAGATTATGCAGGGGATATCAACGAGATGAGCATAAATATCAATCAATGTATTGAAATGTTAAGCGCAACTATCTCTCAGGTTATCTCTTCAGCCCAAACTGTAAACAGCGGGGCTTTAGAAATATCAACCTCTGCTCAAACACTTGCCGATGGGACATCTGACCAGGCTGCGAATCTTGAAGAGACATCATCAACAATGAGTGTGGTTGAAACCCAGACCAAACAAAACAATAAAAATGCCAATGACGCACAAGTGCTGACAACTCAAACACAAGAAATCGTTCAAAAAGGTAATGAGCATATGAAAGAGATGCTCGGATCTATGAGCGAAATAAATGAGACCAGTCTAAATGTTACCAAAATAATCAAAGTTATTGAAGAGATCGCTTTTCAACCCAACCTCTTATCCCTGAACGCGGCTGTGGAAGCAGCAAGTGCTGGGAAATTTGGAAAAGGATTTGCGGTTGTTGCTGAAGAAGAAGGTCAGTGAAATCAAAACCGCCTCTGACACCCAAACAAGTGGGATTTTAGAAATCAACAAAGGCCTTACTCAGATCAACACTATTGTCCAGCAGAATTCTGCCATATCAGAATAGTCCGCTGCCGCTTCAGATGAACTTTCTACTCAGGTTTCTTAAATGAAAAGTGCCATGGAGCAATTCAGATTAAACCAGGAAGCTTTCAGCCAACCCTCAGTTAAAATGATTGAAGAGTAAAGAGTCTCTGATGATTTCCAACCAGACTACCGTCCAGGCGCCTACATACTGTTTTTTAAATGGATAATACAGCGCCTTTGCATCCAGAAGTTCTTTAGTAATTCGATTAATGAGTTCTATCATGTTCTCATAACAGCAAAACCCCTTACGCCGCCCTGGCGTATCAGGGTCCAAATTGTCAGTTTTCACCAAACTTCAGCCAATACACAATAAGATTGTTTTCTTGACAAAATATTCGCCCGTATTTGGTGGTCCGCAACCATATTCGGCTGTATTTCCACATTAAACAATCGCACCTCTTCTATGTCACTGCAATAGATTGCGTTTAGCACTTTTCTACCAAGGCATGCATTCTGCACTTGAGTAAACATTGTTTTGGCTGTGTGCCTGCTGTAGAATTAAAAAAAATAGTGAAGGGCAAACAGCAAACCTTACCTCTGGTCGGTTTTTTTAAAATCCAACCACAGCCCCATTAATTCTGGATTGGCGTTAAGAGTAACGCAGTTGTTAAGTCGGTTTACCTGAAATGGTTGCCAATCTTTGAACCGGTACCAAAATTATAAAAAAGGAGCATGAACCATGATTGAAACATCGTTTTCACCACTTTTTGTCGGACTGGGATGGATATCCATGATGCTGCTGGTAGGTGTATTTCTTAGGGCTAAGATCCCTATAATCCAGCGGTTTCTTTTCCCCGCCGCGCTAATTGGGGGGGCATTGGGGTTTACTCTGATGAGTATTGGCACGGTGGTCAGTGTTGACTACAGCGTCTTTACGTTGGCCGCGTTTCATCTCTTCAGTCTCGGATTTGTGTCCATCGGCCTGACTGGAGCTGATGATAATGAAGGAGCAAAAAAGGGAAAAGCCAAGCAACTCATGCGTGGTGGACTTTGGATGGCCTTGATTTGGACAGCATGTCTTACGATGCAATGTATCGTGGGAGGAGGCATTATATACGGCTTGAATACTTTCATGGATCCCATATATGAAGGTATTGGGTTTCTTGCAGGACATGGTTTCACGCAGGGTCCTGGGCAGACAGTCGCGATTGCAACGACCTGGGAAACCACGTATAAGATTCCTGACGCGATCTCTGTTGGTTTGTCCTTTGCTGCGATCGGTTTCTTTATTTCAGCGATTGTCGGTGTTCCATTAGCAAACTGGGGTGTCCGCAAAGGATATGCGCACAGTCCAATTAAGGAGTTGTCTAAGGATTTTCTATCGGGGTTATTTTTTAAAGGAGAGGGAACGGAAGCAGGGAAACAGACAACTCAACCATCAAATATCGATGCATTTGCCTTTCATTTGGCGTTGCTTCTGGGTGTATATTTTGTAACCTACATGGAATGTGTTCTAGTGAACCGCTTTCTTCCCCCAGCGTTGAAGCCCCTAACATATGGATTTATCTTTATGTGGGGAATGCTCAACGGTATGCTTGCTCGTACACTGCTGAAAAAATTCGGCAGCGTACATTTGATTGACAACAACATTCAAAGGCGGCTGACCGGAACCACGGTAGACTTCATGATTGTAGCTACCTTAATGGCGGTTAAAATAGCGACCGTCTTGCAATATATTGTACCGATCCTATTAATTTGCATTGTTGTTTCGATTATTACCTTTGGGTTCATTTTGTATTTTGGCAAAAGATCAGGCGATTACCCTCTGGAAAGAGTACTGGCGATGTTTGGTTACTGCACGGGGACAGCTGCCAGTGGATTACTCCTGTTACGAATTGTTGATCCGGAGTTTAAGACCCCGGTATCTACGGAAATAGGATTCATGAATATCTTTGCTGCCTTCACCATGCCTCATCTTATTCCGATGCATATGACCTTACCTATATTGCCAATGGGAGTTTCAGGAATGATGGGGATTAATTTAATCAATTTTTTGATAATGATTATCCTGTTAAAAGTCCTCAAATTCTGGAATAAACCTAGTTGGTAGCAACTGCTCATCTTTTTCTAAAAAAATCAACAGCGCTGTTCTACCATAAATTCCTTGATTTTGGTCGGCAGTGCTGTATCGCCTTTATTTTCCAGTCTACAAGAAATCTTCCTCATTTTCTCAATAGGATAACTTCCTATCTGACCGTTGCTGTTATCTTCAGAATTTCTTCTGGAACCCATATGAAATCAGGTTCTAAATGCTCCCCCCCTTAAGTCTCTTCCTGTATCAGGACGATTATCGTCAGTCATTTGCGGCACGGGAGTGAGTGTCTTACCCCCTGGAACGCTTCGATGCATTACTCAACATGAAAAAGGCTGAAAAACCGTTAGTAAAATGGTGAAAACCGGTCAGACAATACCGAAATGATGTCTTGTTCGTAGACTAGATGTTAATGATTTGATTGCTGTTTCACCCCTTTATAAAAGCAATAGGGAGATTAAAGTGGGTTGGATGTTTAATTGAAGAATATCGACTACGTCCAGAAAACAGGAGAAGAAAGATAGGAAAGATACTGGGATATTTTTTTTATAAGTGCGGGATTAAAACAATGAAGTGTTTTTCAATACGAAACTGTCGGCTACCGCGGGGGAATATAGACTCTCTCCAGGTAGTCGATGAAACCGAAATCGGCTTTCACGTGGTCAAGCCCTTCCAACAAAGATCGCTTTAGCTATTGCCATTTTTTCGCCATTGAGGTTCATAGAACCTTTAGTGAGAATTTTCCGACCTTCAACTTTAACAACTTTGCCTTCAAGGTGGTAATGACTATTAATCGGACACGGTCTGAGGTATTGAACCGTCAGGTTTGCGGTCATTCCTGGATTTTCAAGCTGCGCCTGAACTTTCCCCAGAAGTTCGTCAAAAATAGCCGCAATAAAACCACCATGAACCAATCCGGGCCCGCCTTGATAAACAGAGGAAAAATGAACACTTCCGGAAATATAATTTTTTGCAACCATTTCCATAAAAACAGATGGCGCAACGGCGTTGGAGAACCCGCTGACAGGGCTGAAATCCTTCTGGTTGCCGAAGGCAATTTCAGGTATCCGGTCAGGTCCCTTGTAAAAAACTTGTTTATCGTAAACTCTGGCTCTCGCCGGTAAACAGGATAACTCATTGGTCATCGCTTCGATCTTGTCTGTCAGGTTTCTGTAGACATCACTCGACCCTTCATGTTCTATCATCGTAACATTCAATTTGTGCAGGCTGTCCGCGAAATCGTGTAAACTGTTATATTGCTCTTTATCAATCATAGGATTACAAGTATATGAGGAAGCCGCCATTGTCAGAACCGTCCATAAGTCCGGCTCTGAGCAATTCACTTGGATTAACTGAAGGCGGTTGTAAGGTAGGAGTCTATCAGGTTTAGAAATTCAACCAGACGCCAGCACCGATCTGTGATTGAATTCTTGTGAACTCTGTAGCCAAAGCATATGTGCCCAACATTAGAGGATCGGAAGCCTTAATGGTCTTGTTCATGTAAAAAATCTGCAGGCGTGAACCGTTATCCGCCATTGGAAGCTCATAGATCAGACCTAAATCGGATATCTCAACCTTTTGATTAAATGTATAGGGAAACTGGGTATTTGTTCCAGCAACAGTATCTGTAGGATTGAAATCAAAAACTGCGGCAGAAGTTGCATAAAAAACCATGCCGCTCGCCGCTGCAGTACTATCGTTCTTATGAGTTGTAGTAGCGTAAGTAAAAACAATATTTCCTGGGCCAATCTTCTTCACCCGAGCCTGCAGAGCCATACTACTGTTTTTATTTATTAAGTTCTTAGAAAACTCAATTTCCGAGCTATATGTGTCCAGGGATATGGACATTTCAGGCGTAATACTAAATCGCGCACCGACAAATGTCGATTTGGATTCAGTTTTTCCAGCATCATCACTGGTGATTGTCTGGTTATCAGAACCTGTCTCTGAAATAGAAGAGGCTCTGAACTCCAGTGGACCGTATTTTCCACCAGCAAATACGTTGGTGGCGGTGCCACGTCCCAGACCATTAGTAGAACCGGCTGAGGTGGAATATAAAGAGAGACCTGCTTTAATCTTTGGGTGTTTGTAGCGGAACTTGATTCCATCCCCTTCTGTGTACAGACTCGTTTCCCATCCCTGATATGTGGGAATCGCACTGAAAGAAGCCAACCCGGACCCAACAGCAAATGAAGAATATTCAAGGTCAAGTAAAGACCCGAATGTTACATCAAATGATCTCGAAGGCATAAAACTGATAAAGGTCTGAACTGCAGCGAGATTCTTTGCCTGGGCTTCTGAGCCCGTAGTAGCGTGGGATCGTGCTTCCAATTCCATGTATCCCAGAAACGCACCATGCAAAGTCACAAACCGTAAATTCATCTCGTTTGTATTTTGAAAATGAGAAACAGCATCTTCTGTAGTACTATGTTCGTTGTTGTCAGTCGCCTGTCCCCAGTATGATCCCGCACGCCCGGTTATTTGCACATCCCCACTGCTCAAATCAAATGCATAACCGCTGGGATTACCTAATAAACAAATTGTTGCTGCCATCAGAGCAGACTTAACAATATTTTGTAACATAAAACCTCCAAAAAAGATTTATACCGTCTGCATTCCGTGAAGATTCTCTTTTTAAGATAACAATTCCGTATAATCCCTTACTCTATTTAAAAGGGATGGATAGCTACTACTTAAAAAATTTTATCTAAAGGATTCATTTCATTTAATTGTGATTCCTTCAGCAAATCTCACTGAATTCTGACAAATTAATACTCAAAACGAAAATAAAAAAACCTTTAACTTCAATCCGCCAGCTTTAATCAAATACCTGCACCAAGGTCTTCCTCAATAAATCCACAGAGTTAAACCAGACGCTCAAGCGGAGATATGCTTAACACATGAAGAATTACTACTGCACTTCACATTCCATTTTTGAATTCCGCTTAAATCACCTATAAATAAATTAAATTATGTATTAGACAGCCGTTTTCTGGACAAGGCCTTAATTACATTAGGTAAACCCCCAGTTTTGCTGGGTGGACCATTACAGTTTGACAGTTCCGGAATCATAAAGAAATCTATCTAAATATGGGCCACTCAAGGTTCATAAGAAGAGATATTTCAATCAGAACTCTATAAGTACAGGTCATTCCAAATGGCAATGCAAGTATTACATAAATACCGAAAATATTGAAAACACTTAATACATGGTCAACTTCGCAAACATCTGTTTGATGTTCTAAGAGAGCTCGCAAGGCAGAAAGAAAGCCTCATTTTAGAAGATAATCTTTTGCCTGAGTTGGTACCGCTTTGAGCGGCTCATAAAATCAAACCACTGGTTTTACCAATGGTATTTGACCGTTTCAACCAAATTCAATCGAAACCGTCTAAATATGGCTGTTACCAGATAAGCCGGTTTTCACTACGGTGAAATATCATGATAAATCTCAGTTATTCTGTTTCCTTTAACAGCATCGCCAGGATACCTCTTGGCAAACCAATTGCAGCATTGTATTAAGTTGATCCCTAAGTGTAAAAAAAAACCTGAAGCAGGTTATAACCCTATGAAGAAAACAGATCAAAACAAATTTTTCAAAGAAGCAACGATTCGGATATGCAGCAGTCTTGACATTGAGACGACTCTGCGTAGCACAATGGAATACCTTAGCGAGTTCATGCCCTTACGAGGAATCATCCAGTACACCCTTCACCAGAGGTCCAGAGTATTTATTCCGGTCGTTTCGGTCTCACGCAGGGAAGAAGATCAGAGCTACTATGAAAATGTCAATTTATCACTTAAGCTGACTAAACAACTATTGTCCGCAGAGCATGTCAAAGAAAAAGCCGGGGAAAAAAATGATTTGCTCGTTATTAATAACCTGCAAAAAAACCCTGAATTTTCTCCTTATCTTGATCAACTCTTTACGTTAAAACCGCAATTTCCCCTCTCCCTTATTATTTTGTATCTGGAACTTGAAAACGACGCTATCGGTACACTTACCTTCTATACAAAAGGTGAAATGGCCTATACCAATAGTCATGCCGAACTCATCCGCATGTTGAAAGATCCTTTCACTGTTGCCATGTTGAACGTCAGGCGTTACCAGGACTTGAATGACACCCGAAACCAGCTGGCAGAAGACAACCGTTACCTGAGTAAGCAACTTTCTGGCCTGCGACGAAAAGAGTTGGTGGGTTCCAATACAGGACTGAAAGGAGTAATGGATTTGATCCATCAGGTTGCCCCCATGGATAGCCCGGTATTACTCTTGGGAGAAACAGGCGTTGGTAAGGAAAACATCGCTCATGCAATCCATAACCATTCATCACGAAAAAGCGGACCTTTCGTTGTCATTAATTGCGGTGCCATCCCTGAAAACTTAATTGACAGTGAACTGTTCGGTCATGAAAAGGGGGCCTTTACTGGGGCAACACGACAAAAAAGGGGTCGGTTCGAACGTGCAAAGGGAGGAACCATTTTCCTGGATGAAATCGGCGAACTACCTCTAGCGGCTCAAGTCAGATTACTGAGAGTAATACAGGAGATGAAAATTGAACGAATTGGCGGCTCAAATATTATTCCAATCAATGTCCGAATCATCGCCGCAACTCATCGAAACTTGAAGGAGATGACGAATCTCGGCCAATTTCGGGAAGATCTCTGGTTTCGGCTTAATGTTTTTCCGATCACCATTCCACCACTGCGAGATCGATGTAATGATATCTCTCCCCTGGCTCACCATTTCATTCAAAAAAAGGCCCGAGAGATGAACCTAAGATCACTACCGATTATTTTACCGGAGACCATAAACCAGATGATGGAATATGATTGGCCAGGAAATGTACGAGAACTAGAAAACATGGTTGAGCGGGCAGTGATTCGTATTCGTGGTCGGTCCAGGTCAAATGTTCTTCTGTTCGATTTTCTAACTGACCCACAAAGTACTGAAACCTCATATCCACGTTCTGACCATGAACACCATCAATTTTTAACATTGAGAGCGCGGGAAATTGCTTATTTAGAGTATATTCTAGCCGAGACCAATGGAAAGATATATGGACCTGCTGGCGCTGCTGAAATTCTGGGGATAAATCCCAGTACACTCAGATCGAAAATAAAAAAACTGGGTATCACTCTCGTAAGGCACTAGCGGAAATTTGTTTCCCCCAAAAATGTTTTCAGACCTTGACCATTTTCCGCTTTACTTCATATATATTAATCATGATATTTTGCAACCTTTCCGTTTAAGAAAAGACTACTCATGCCACTTTCTTTCATTGCCATTCATAGATTTTAGGCGATGGAAACAGCGTGGAAACAACCGCATATAAACGCGATACTATGAAATATCGCTAGATTTTGATCGTTGTTCAACCCCCTCCTGTTCTCTTTTTAGGTTTAGCACCGCGATTATGAATCTTCTTCTTTTTTACCCGATTTGGTACATATATCGCAGGTTGTATCCTCACGTTATCAAGCACAGTATTATTTTAAAATGATAGCGGAACTCTCCTTTAGCCGGCGATTTAGCCGGCTAGCTACTCCATGACCTTATGAATAGCTATCAAAACTCTAATGAATCAGTAATGAGTGTGAGGTAGAACTGTTTAATTCTTATATTCTAAAACCAATTTCAGATTTATCCAACGCTTTATCTATTAAGGTTTCACTACTGTGATATATCATGGATTTCATGATATATCGTGATTTTCTTTGGAGAGATAGAAAACCTCGCTTCCCGCCAGATTTATAACATCATCACCTGATCTCAGATAGAAGACAGCGCACAAATAACAATCAGGCAGAAGTTTGGCTCCATGAAATATCGCGAATGACCTGTCTTGGCTAAACTGCTTTTCCTTCCTAGTATTTTTAGGTATCTGATTTTTTAATGTTTAAATTTCTGTTTTAGGTTTGGCATATTTATAGCAGTAAACATCCACAAGTGATCTTACCGATCGATTTTCAAAATATAAAAAGTTTATTGAAATCTTTAAAAGGGATATCTCATGGGAACAGCACTAGAAGGAAAAGTCGCGATTGTAACCGGTGCCGGGCGAGGTCTGGGCAAATCGTATGCGCTGGATTTGGCAAGGGAAGGAGTACGCGTGGTTATTGCAGATTTGGGAGTTGGTAACGACGGCAGTGGAAAAGACCAGGATCCGGCCCAAGAGGTGGCAGAAGAAATCAAAGCGTTTGGGGGAGAAGCAGTCGTTGCCTTTGGCGATGTAGGAAATTACACTGAGACCGGGGCAACCATTAAAAAAGCGCTCGACACCTTTGGCGATCTGAATATCATCGTCAACAACGCTGGATACTGTAGGGATCGGATGATTTTTTCTATGTCCGAGGAGGATTTTGATTCTGTTGTTCAGGTTCATCTTAAGGGGCACTTCAATTTTATCAGTCAGGCCTGTGCCTATTGGCGTGGAAAAGCCAAAGCAGGAAAACAGGTTTATGGTCGACTGATCAGCACCGCATCGGAGGCTTTTCTATATGCAGCCGTCGGGCAACCCAACTACAGTGCCGCCAAGGCTGGAATTGTCCAGCTAACACTGGTAGCCGCCCAGGCGATGCTCAAATATGGTGTAACAGCTAATGTTATTGCGCCAAGGGCTAGAACACTCATGACTTCCATCGCTGGATCCGCCTCTATGTTCGACAAACCAGAAGAGGGATTCGATTTTTATCATCCCGATAATGTTGCGCCATTTGTATCATACTTGGCTTCACCGGATGCCGGTCGGGTCAGCGGTTATGTCTTTGTCGTCTACGGCAGTCAGATAACCATCATCGAACGACCGACACCGGGCACTGTTTTTACCAACGATAAAAACGAACGCTGGACGATGGACGATCTGAACACAAAATTAACACCCTATTTTGCCGATCATGAACCTGTCGCAGATGGTTTTATTGTCAAACCCTTTTAAATAATCCGTTCATTTTGGGTGTAAAGGGGTCTTTAAGATAAAGACCCCACAAATCAGACGAATAAGTAACTATTCGTCGCTAGGGTTAAAGTGAGGGGACTATGCTTTGAAATGTGCGAAAACATGACGTTTGCGCGCGGTTCCAAGGATGGATGCATGTCTGCTTTGGATCATTATCCCCTCGATGGAACGCTTACAGAATTATCATTCGAAACAGGGAACATAGGGAATTTTTATTGGTTAATCGAGCCAACACCACATTTTGATATACAGGATCACTATGGATTTCAGATTCAATAAAGAACAGGAGATGTTAAAAAAATCAGCCCGAAATTTTCTCAAAACTCGGTGTGATTCCACGACAATACGCGAAATTGAGGCCGGTGGGGATGGCGCTTTAAGAAAGCTTTGGAAAGCGTCAGCCAAACTGGATTGGATGTCAATTCTCATTCCAGAGGATTATGAGGGTGTTGGATGGGGAATCATAGATCAGGCTGTACTTTGCGAAGAATTCGGACGTGCTGCTATGCCAGGTCCCATTCTGCCGAATATCACGGGAACATGGCTGCTAATCTCTGGCGGTACTGATCAGCAAAAACAGCAGATCTTGCCTGATATCGGCGCCGGAAAACGGATTTTGACCACCGCTTTTGATGAGAAAGGCGCATTCTATGATCCCAAATTTAATGTCCTTGAAGCAAAAAAAACAGAAACGGGTTACCAGCTTAATGGGACCAAACTATTCGTACCCTATGCGGAACTCGCCGATTATTTAATTGTCTCAGCCAGAACCTCTGGGACAGTGGGTGAAAAAAACGGAATCACGCTTTTCATTGTCGATGCCAAATCGAAAGAGATCCAGTTGACACCGCTGGTTACCATGTCGGGAGAAAAACAATACCAGGTCGACTTTAACGAAGTATTCGTTAAGGCGATTGATATCATTGGTGATGTTGACAATGGATACCCACTTGTGGCTGCATGCCTTGAAAAGACCACAGCCCTGCAATGTGTTGAAATGGTTGGTGGAGCTCAGAAGGAGTTAGATATTACGGCTGATTATCTTAAGACCCGTGAACAATTTGGCAAACCATTGGGAACCTTTCAGGCAGTACAACACCGATTGGCAGACATGTATATTGACGTCCAAGGGGCTCGCTGGATCAGTTACCAAGCTATTTGGCAACTGAGCGAAGGAATGGATGCTGGTCAAGCTGTTTCCATCGCCAAAGTCTTTACCAACAAAGCAGCGCAACGAGTCGCTTTCAGTGCTCAACAGCTGCATGGCGGTATGGGCCTCGATATGGAGTATGATCTTCAGATTTACTATCGGCGGGCGAAATGCTTTGAACTAAAACTAGGAACATCGGACTTTCATCTCGATAGAATAGAGCAAGTGCTGTGATCTCCGTGGTGAATTTCTATAAACCAAGAAACGGAATTATTAACCCTATTTCTGGAGTCGAGGAGATTAACAGTAACAACATACGAAAACAAGATGATTTCGTGCAACTCCAGGGATGGATTCATGTGTGTTTTGAATCTTGATCCCTTCACCGGGACGATACATACTGAGTTTTTTTAAAAAAAGGAGTCGTTTTATGGATTTTAAGCTTACGCCTGAGCAGAAAGAATTCGGGAAAGAACTAGATGCCTATTTACGCGCACATATTAAACCCGATCTGAATACTGAAAGGCTGAAATTCGGCCATTCCGCCCAAGGCCCGATATATAAGAAATTTATCAGGCAGATGGGAAAGGATGGCTGGCTGGGAATTGGTTGGCCTGAAGAATACGGCGGTAAGGGCAAAACGCCTTTAGAACAGCACATCTTTTTCGAAATTTGCGAATACCACGATGTGTTATTACCCGTTATGGCATTGAACGCTGTCGGACCAACATTGATGAAATTCGGATCTGACGAGCAGAAAAAGGCGATTCTGCCTAGAACCCTTGCGGGGGACATGGAAATAGCTATCGGTTATACCGAACCCGAAGCAGGCTCCGATCTTTTGGCACTTAAACTTTCGGCTGTCAGGGATGGGGATGAATATGTCCTCAATGGACAAAAGATCTTTACGACCAATGCCCATCTGGCAGATTATCTTTGGCTGGCTGCCCGCACTGATCCGAATGCCAAGAAGAAACACCACGGTATTTCTGTATTTTTGTTTCCCATGGATACCCCGGGCATTAGCATTCAGCCCATGGAACTGATAGGAGAAGGTCGGAACAACTGTACTTATTATGACGACGTCAGAGTGCCTGCTTCCGCGATGGTGGGAGAAGAAAACAAGGGTTGGACATACATCACATCCCAACTTAACCTGGAACGTATTGCTTTAGCACCAGCTTCACCGATACGCAGAAACATTGAAGAAGTAACCCAATGGGCAAAGGAAACGCGTATTAACGGATCGTATGTCATAGATCGTCCGTCAGTCAAACGCACCCTGGCCAATCTATTTGTTGAAGTGGATGTTTTAAAAATGCTGAACTATCAAACCGCCTGGATGGTCACCGAAGGACTTCAACCGTTCGCGGAATCATCCGCTCTCAAAGCATATGGAACACAGCTGGCAGTAGAAACTGCCTACAAACTGCATGAGGTATTAGGTTTGTATGGCCAACTTACCGAGCATTCAAAATGGGCACCGCTACATGGTCGAATCGAAAGCGCCTTAAAAAGAACCTTAATTCCCATCTTCGGAGGTGGCGCCATGGAAGTACAAAAGAATATTATCGCCTTGGCCGGATTGGGAATGCCCAGAGGATAAATGAGTTAATAGGAAAACTTTTTATTGATCCATAACAAATTGTAATTATACAAACAGTACCTTGCAAGGATGACTGAAATAAATCAACTTTAAAAAGGGGGTGTATAGTTACATCTATTATTAAAAAGGAGAAGATAATATGAATGCAGTATTTGAAAAAGTGAAGGCTATGGTAGGCCAGGAGGCTCCTGCAAGTGAGGGTGTCGACGAGGTCAACGCGGCTATGATCAGACATTGGTGCGAAGCCATGGAAGACGGCAACCCGTTATATACGGACCAGGAATTTGCTGAAACAAACGAATACGGTGTCATCATCGCACCACCGCAGATGGTAATGAGCTTTTGCATGACTCCGATCTGGCCACCGCAGGAAAATGTTCCGAATCCGTTCAACCACGCAGTTGAAATTATGGCCGATGCTGGATACTTCGGTGTTGTCGCCACAACAACGTCTTACGAATTTTTTAATCCGATGAAAGTGGGTGATCGCATCAGTATGAAAGTCAAATTGGCTGACATTTCACCTGAGAAAACAACACGTGTTGGTACCGGTCACTTTATCACTGCCGAACAAATCTTTACAAACCAGAACAACGATACTGTTGCAGTGCAAATGTTCACCGTCCTGACCTTTAAACCGTAACGAGAGGAAAAATAAATGACACAGACAATTTACTGGAACGACGTTTCAGAAGGCGATGCACTGCCTGAGCAAAACCGGGAGATCACACCGACTACCATTGTTTCAACGGCTATAGCCACTCGTGATTTCGCCAAAGTACACCATGATGTTGAACAGGCCCGCAAAGAGGGCGCAAAGGATATCTTCCTGAACATCCTTAGCACCGGAGGACTGGTCGGAAAATATTTGACTGACTGGAGCGGCCCACTAGGAAAGATAAAAAAAATGAATATCAAGCTCGGCGCAACTGTTTTCCCTGGTAATAATCTGGTATCACAGGGAAAGATTGCAAAGAAATACCAGGAAGGTGACGATTGCTTGGTCGATATAGAATATGCTCTGTCTGTTGAGACAGGCCCTCATGCCTGGGGAACCATCGTTATGACCTTGCCTCAAAAAAAATAAGGAGAGTCAACCATGTTCGACCAATATATTTCACGCCGTTTTCGAACCGATGTCAGGCCCGATCCGGAAGCTTACCTGATTAAAGACAAAACAGCCGTTGTAGGAATCGGGGAAACAGAATTTTCAAAAGGTTCCGGCCGTTCTACCCTTCAATTGGCCTGCGAAGCCATCATCAATGCCGTGGCGGACGCCGGGCTGAAGATGTCGGATATCGATGGTATTACCAAATACACCCAGGATCCAAATGATGAGCTGTCCATTGTGGATGCGCTGGGGATTGAAGATTTAAAATTCCATGGTGAATTACACCATGGTGGGGGAGCCTGTACTCCGACCTTGATGCACGCGGCGGCAGCTGTCGCCACAGGTAGAGCCAAATACGTTGTTTGCTACCGTTCTTTAAACCAATATTCTGATCAGCGATATGGTCGTATCGGCATGAAAATGGCCGAAATGACAAAACCGATGGCGCGAAACGTTCAGGACAGCCTGATCTCGCCATATGGGTTGACATCACCGATTTCCTGGGTAGCCATGTATGCCAAACGGTATATGCATCTCTACGGAGCAACCCGGGAACATCTCGGCTGGGTGGCTATCAACAACCGAAAACATGCGGTTAACAATCCGAAAGCGATTTTTTATAAAAAGCCAATGACCATGGAGGATTATCTGGCGTCACGCATGATTGTGGAGCCCTTCTGTCTTTATGACTCCTGTGTTGATGTAGACGGTGCGGCAGCTGTGATTGTAACCTCGGCTGAACGAGCAAAAGATTTGAAACAGACACCCGCTTATATTGTCGCTGCAACCCAGGGTACAGCAGGTGACGGCGAGATGATGACAAGCTATTACCGTCCGAGAATCGAACGCCTACCAGAAGTTTGGTACGCCGGCCAGGAACTTTGGCGTGTATCAGGACTGAAACCGAAAGATATCGACGTATGCCAGCTTTATGATGCTTTTAGTGTATTGATCCCGGCACAACTCGAAGAGTATGGATTTTGCGGTGAAGGTGAGGGAGCTGATTTTTGCTGGGAGGGGAAACGGATTTCCGTGGATGGAGAACTCCCGCTAAATACATCTGGCAGCTTAATGTCCGAGGCCTATATTCATGGGATGAATCTGATTACCGAAGCCGTTCGACAGGTCCGGGGAACAGCAATCAATCAGGTTAAAGATGTCGAATTTTCCATGAGTACCGCCGGCCTTGGTGTTCCAACTGGCGCTATTATCTTCAGGAGATAGATCATGACATTTGAATATATCGAAGGCATTCCGTTGGTTCACCCTGTGATTGATGACATCAACAGGGGGTTCTGGAAGTCCCTTCAAAACCATGTACTTTCAATTCAGCAGTGTAAAACCTGTGGATTAAAAATTCATCCTCAACGCCCCATGTGTCCACGATGTCTCTCCTCAGATATGGGATGGGCACCGTCTTCTGGCACTGGAGTTGTACATACCTTTGTTAATTTTGTGTATGACCGGGCCGGCTACCCCGGAATCAAATGCCCATATGTGGTAGCGCTCATTGAAATGGATGATGGAATCCGCATTCTTAGCAATATTATCGATACGGAGCCAGCAGATGTTTCGATCGGTATGTTGGTACAAGCTGTTTTTACAGACATCGACGACGAGCTCACCCTGGTTCAATTTAAACAGAGGTAATCAAAAAAAGCTATGAAAACATTTACAGACAAGGCAGTGATCGCCGGCGTCGGAACCGTTCCTTTTTCACGGAATTCACACAATACAGAAATGGCAATGGCTTGCCTCGCCATCAAAGCCGCCTTAGACGATGCGGGCCTTACGCCGGATGCTGTTGACGGATTTATTGAATATGCAGAAGAGGATTTTGATGAAATCCTGGTAGCACGATCCATGGGCATCGGAAATCTAACCTATCATGGGGATGTCCGCTGGGATGGTGGAGCCGCCTGTGCAATGATCGAACGTGCCGCGATGGCCATTGCATGCGGAATGGCCGGAACGATTGTTGTCGTGAGAAGTGTCAATGACGCTTCCTTGAATCGACAGAAAAAGACTTGGTCTGATGCCCGGTCTTGGCGAGCTCTTGAAGAAACATTTTATAATCCCTACGGCCTGATTACAGATGCGGGTAGAATCGGAATGATGGTGCAGCGGTATATTCTGGAAAACAACATCAATCCTGCTGATTTCGGATGGGTTTCTGTTGTGGCAAGGGAGAACGGCGCAAAAAACCCGAACAGCCTGTTTTACAATAAACCGCTGAGTTATGAAGATTATCAAATATCCAAACCAACCGTAGCACCATTTCGAGAAATGGATCAGGCACCCTCGGTAGATGGTGCCATTGCCTTCATTGTAACCGACGTCGAGCGGGCCAAGCGTTTGAAAAACCAGCCGGTATATATTACAGCTGCTGCTCAGAGCATTGTTAAAGACACCCAGTTCAAGACCGGTTATTATCGTGAGTCCATCAGTACGATCCCTGGCATTAAAAACGTAGGAGATCGACTATATGAAGAGTCCGGTTTGTTACCGAAAGATATCGACGTGGTGCAGATTGAAGAGCCCTTCGCCGCACTAGTTCCCATGCAGCTAGAAGCACTGGGATTTTGCGAACCGGGAAAAGGAGTTGACTATATCAAAAACGGTGACCGAATTCGCAGTGACGGCGAAACCCCGGTCAATACATCCGGGGGGTCCATTGGTGAGGGGAGCCTTCATGGCATCAACCATATCGCAGAAGCAGTATACCAGTTACGAGAAACATCCACCGCCCAGGTCAAGAACGCAGAATGCGTGCTGGTGACAACAGGCGCATGCGGGCCTGCCAGTGGTCTTATTTTAAGGAGATAATAAATGAACAAGGAAATTCGGACTGAACAGATACCACCGACACCCATCCGATATCAGGACTATGAACAATACTGGCAAGGCCTGGAAGCCGGTAAGCCCGTTTTGCAAAAGTGTGGTGACTGTGGTGCATGGTGCCATGTTCCGCAACCCATCTGCCCCAAGTGTCTATCGCTTAATAAAAAATGGGAGGCGATTTCCGGAAAGGGAACCGTTTATTCATGGGTCGTGTACCACCAATCCCCGGATCCAGAATTTCCGGCCCCATATGCCGTTATCCTAGTGGAGTTGGAAGAAGGGATGCGGTTTGTGGGAAATCTGATTGATGTACACCCGGACGATATTAAAGTGGGAATGACAGTCGAAGTTTTTGTCGAAGAACTATCAGAAGAATTCAAACGACTTAATTTTAAAAAAGGTAAATCTTAGGAGAATAATATGCGGGAAGCAGTTATAGTTGATGCGGCACGAACGCCCATCGGAAAAGGAAAGCCGATTGTTGGCTCATTGAGCGGGTTTCATGCTGTACAAACTTTGAGCCTGGCCATTGAAGGGATATTGAGTCGAAACGGAGTTCCCAGAAAAGATGTAGAACAGGTTTTGGCTGGTTGCGTAACGCAGGCGGGTGAACAGTCTAGCAATATTGCCAGAAATGCTTGGCTCTGGCCCGGGGACAACTATCAGGTTGGGGCAGTGACGCTTGATTGTGCCTGTGGGTCCGGTCATCAATCCGTTCATTTGGCCAACTCATTGGTTCAAAGCGGCGCGTACGATGTTGTCATCGGTGGTGGAATCGAACAAATGAGTCATGTTTCCCTCGGTGACGCCGTCAAACACGGCCCTGGGTATCCTTTAGTGGAGCCTTGGCCGTGGGACGATCCCAGGAGTCAGTTCGAGGCGATAACACGAATCTGCCAAAATCGAGGTATCACACGGGAAGAGTGCGACCGAATGGCCGTTGAATCCCAGGCAAAAGCCATTGCTGCCACAGCCGAGGGACGATTTAAAAAAGAAATCATACCTGTTAATGCGCCCATACTTGGAGAAGATGGCATGCCTACCGGTGAAACACAACTGGTTGACCAGGATCAGGGCTTGCGTCCCACTTCCATGGAGGACATTGCGGGTCTAAAAACATTCGACCGCGGCGGATTTGTTACCGCTGCCACCGCTTCCCAGATTTCCGACGGTGCATCAGCTGTATTGGTGATGACACCTGAAAAAGCGGCCGAATACGGTTTAAAACCACGAGCAAGGCTGATTTCCGGCGTTCTAGTAGGTGCCGATCCTTATTATCTGTTGGATGGTCCGGTTGATTCCACTCGGGCTGTATTAAAAAAAGCTGGCATGAAACTGGAAGATATTGACCTCTATGAAGTCAATGAGGCTTTTGCTGCTGTGGTCCTTTCCTGGTGTAAAGTATTTAATCCGGATCTGTCCAAACTCAACGTGAATGGCGGCTCCATTGCCTTGGGCCATCCAGTTGCCTCCACAGGGCCCCGGATGATCGCAACCGCTTTGCACGAGCTTGAGCGTAGTGACAAACAAACCGCCCTTATCACCATGTGCTGTGGTTCAGCTGTCAGTACCGCTAGCATTATCGAACGGATATAATAACAGGTCTATACGGAGGAAATCCATGGACTTTAGATTTACCAGCAGTCAGCTGGAACTTAAACAGACATTCGACACTTTTTTTGAAGCCGCGATGAAAGACGCACCGGCGGTGTGCCGTGACAACCCCATGGCAACATACAGTAATGATGAGGCGTTTGCCTTTCATCGGGAAATGCAAAAACGGCTGGGTGAAAAGGGGTGGCTTTCGCTTCCTTGGCCTAAGGAATATGGGGGATCAGATGCATCGATTATCGATCAACTCATTTTTAACGAATCCCGTGAACAATATAACTGCCCAGGGTACGATCATATGGGTCTGGGTATGTTTGCACCAACACTGCTGGTCTCCGCGAATGATGAACAGAAAAAAAGACTGCTCACACCTATAGCGCGTGGAGAAGTGCAGTACTGCCAGGGCTGGTCTGAGCCTGACGCCGGCTCAGATCTTGCTAACCTTTCCACGACAGCCATTCGAGACGGCAATGAATATGTAGTAAACGGCCAGAAAACCTGGACATCGGCAGCTCATCGGTCGAACTGTATGTTCCTGCTGGCCCGAACAGATCCCGATTCCAAAAGGAGCCGCGGTCTTTCCATGTTTTACCTACCCATGGACCTACCGGGAATCGAAGTCCGACCGATTCTCTTGATGAGTGGCGAATACTCCTTTAACGATGTCTTCTTCAAGGATGTCCGGATTTCGGCTGACGACTTGATCGGCGAGGAGGGCAAAGGATGGGCAGTTACACAGAATACGATGAATTTTGAGCGTTCTGGCATGGGTATGTATACCAGTGGTTTGCGAATGATGGACCAGATTATCAATTATGTTAAAAGAACCCAACGGTGTGGCAAATTACTCTCTGAAAATCCGCTGATTCGACAGAAAATAGCCGCACTCTATGCCCGACTGGAGGCCGGTAGTTCTTTAGCCCTTCGCATTGCCTGTATGCAAGAGGAGAAAGGGCTTTCTTTGACCGCGGCAGCCACAGCATCCGAGTCTAAGGTTATGGGAACCGAGCTTTCCAAACAGGTTTACACATTGGCAACCGAAGTGATGGGTCAGTACGGGAAAATCAACGAATCCCGCTGGGCACCGCTGGGCTCCGTTACTGAGGCTTATCAACATGCACCGGGTCCAACTATTGCCGGTGGTAGTAACGAAATTCAACGATCAATCATCGCCTGGATGGGATTGGGTATGCCCCGCTATAGAATAACGAAGTAATTATATTTAAATTATTGAATATTGAAAAGGAGTATTTATGGATTTCAATTTTAGCCGTGAACAGGAGATGCTCCGTAAGTCGGCAGCGGAGTTCCTGAAGAAAGAGTATCCATTTGAGACGGTCAAAGAGCTAGAAGACAGTAAAGAGGGATACTCATCTCGCGCCTGGAAAAAAGCGGCAAAGCTTGAGTGGATGGGAATTTGTTTCCCGGAAGAGTACGGCGGCCTCGGCAGCCCTTTTTCCGATCTTTTGATCATTCTGGAAGAGATGGGAAAGCAGGCGGTTCCTGGACCCTTTTTCTCAACTGTCGTAGAGTGCGGATTGTTGATTATGGAAGGCGGAACCGAAGATCAAAAATCGAATTTGCTGGAACAGATTGCCATGGGGAAATTGATTATGTCACTAGCCCGCTACGAAGCAAACGCCGATTATGACGTCGAATCTATTTCTGTAGTAGCTGAGCCCCACGAAAAAGGTATCTGCCTGAACGGAACAAAACTCTTCGCCAACGATGCCAATATTGCTAACAAGTTGATTGTACTGGCCATGGCTGAAAGTGGACCAACTTGTTTTATCGTGGATAGCAATATCGAGGGTATCCAGATTTCAAAAATGCCTTCCATTGCCCACGAGAACAGTTGCGAAGTCGTTTTCGAAAATGTCGTCATCTCTCTGGAGAATCAATTAGGAGAAACGGGGAAGGGACGGGAATTGTTTGATCGTATATTCCAAAAAATGGTCATTGCAAAATGCGCCGAGATGATCGGCGGTTGTGCGACTGCCCTGGAGATAACTGCAGATTATGCAAAAACCAGAGTGCAATACGGAGCCCCAATCGGAGCTAATCAGGCGATTCAGCATTACCTGGCGGATATGAAATTGAATTATGATGCCTGTATCAATTTCTTCTACACCACAGCTTGGAAGATCGACCAAGCAGAGGACGCTTCAAAAGAAGTATCCGCTCTCAAGGCCATGCTCAATCAAAGCTATAACTTTATCACTGATCGGGCTGTACAGATCTTCGGAGGTGTCGGAACCACTAGAGAATTCAATATTGGGCATTTTTTCCAGCATGCCAAAGCTTCTGAACTAACTCTGGGAGATACGGAATATCATTACGAACGGGTGGCTCAAGCGCTTGGCCTTTAAAAACTACCGTCCGTTTTTCGTGCTTATTTTGACTAATTTTTTTAATTTGTAATGGAGACTGACAAATGAACGTTGCCGAACTCATTCATAATCGTGCAGACGATTTGGAGGCTGCTCTTTTATTTGAAGATCAATCCTGGACTTGGAAGGAATTTGTAAAGGAATGCGCCCAAAGAGCCGCATTCCTGCTAGAGCATGCAGACTCGGGCCCACTTCATGTTGGGATACTGTTGGACAATATCCCGGATTTCCCAATGTGGACGGGCGCTACTGCGGTAGCAGGTGGTGTCGTGGTCGGACTCAATTCAACCCGGAAGGGTGCTGACCTGATCAGGGATTTTACCCATACCGATTGCCAGTTCTTAATTATTGAAAAGAAATATTTTGAAGAATTGCAGGGTTTAGACATCGGTATCGCTCCTGATCGAATCATAGTTGTCGATTCCGCTGAATACAAGCTCCTGCTAAGACCGTATCAAAATACAGAATTGCCGAAGAAAGAGATTAAATCGGATGACACCTTCATGCTGATCTTCACTTCGGGAACCAGTGGCGCGCCGAAAGCGGTGATATGTTCACACCATCGAATGGCTAATAGTGCAACCCTGCTCGCGCAAATGCAGAAACTGACCAACGAGGATGTCAGCTATGTCGTAATGCCCTTGTTTCATTCCAACTCGGTCATTGTCGGTTGGCTTCCTACTCTGGTAACTGGAGGGACGATGGCGATACGACGAAAGTTCTCCGCCTCTGGATTTCTACCGGATATTCGTAAATACAATGCAACGTTTTTTAACTACGTCGGTAAACCAATGGCTTATATACTGTCGACACCAGAAAAACCAGATGACGGTGACAACCCACTGGCTTGCTGCTACGGAAACGAAGGTTCAGACTATGCTATCAACGAGTTTTCCAGACGTTTCAACTGCAATGTTATCGACGCTTATGGCGCCACTGAGGGGGGAGCATCCGTCGTACGACTTCCAAATATGCCGAAAGGATCACTGGGTATGGCTGCAGAAGGGACTTTTGTGATAAATCCTCTCACCGAAGAAGAATGTCCCCATGGTCAATTTGATGCAGACGGAAGACTGCTGAATTCCAATGAGGCCATAGGAGAGTTAGTCAACAAGAATGTTGCCTCCTTCGAAGGATACTGGAAAAACGAAGAGGCCACTAAAAAACGCCTGCAAGGGGGAATTTTTAGAACCGGGGATCTAGCATACCGGGACGAACAGGGATTTTTTTATTTTGCCGGCCGTGATATCGACTGGATGAGGGTAGATGGTGAAAATCTCGCGACATCACAGGTGGAACAAGTGATTTTGAGAAGACCGGAGGTGGAATTGGCCGCTGTCTATGCGGTTCCGGATCCCATTAGCGGGGATAAGGTGATGGCAACCCTTAAGCTCATAAAAGGAAGCGATTTTAATTGTACGGCCTTTGTTGATTTTCTAACCAGCCAGAGGGATTTTGGCACAAAGTGGACACCCAGTTTTGTTCGGATCACAGATAAAGTACCGACCACAGCAACCAATAAAATCATCAAACGCCGGTTGCAGGAGGAATTGTGGAACACTGACAATCCGGTATACTGGCAGAAAGATAAAAACGCCCCTTATACCTTAATGACCAAAGAAGACATTGTTGACCTTGAACAGGAATTTAAGCAACGAGGTAGAATCGAGGTTTTACGTCGAAATACCTAATCAATTGTCTGAAATTTCTATCTCAGGACAAATGAAATTCCAAAATTTCGCGTTTTTGATCAGAGAATACCGGGATTGATTCCGGAAGATTTAATGCTGTAAATAAATCGATCTAAAATCGAAGCACGAAATCAAATTGTTGTTGATAGTGAAACCCTCAGTGCCCTCCAAACACCGGCTAAACAACCGGTCACGGTGTATTACTGGTTTCTGCCGTGAAGTAGAAAAAGGCATAAACGATGCAGTAGTAAAGCGGCTACCATCGGGGTAGCAATAAGGATAGGAAGAAAAAGCAAAGAAACGTGGTTTTTATCTTCCTTTCTTGGTCCATTCCTTTATTGGTTTTTTTAAATTCGTCTCAGCTGTCTGTTTACTGGCGACAGTTTAAAACCATAGATTTTACAGTTTATTTTTGGAGGTAAATATGATTAAAAAGATCTCGTTATTGTGCAGTGCCATTTGCTTACTCGCTTTTCTATCTCCTTCGGTTTTTGCGGTCAACGCCGACGATGTCCTAGGTGCCTGGCAAAACGAAAAGGCAACTCAAATCACAATCTACAAATGCGTAGAAAAATTTTGCGGGAAATACATCAAAATACCGGACCCTGAAAGAATTGACAAAAAAAATAAGGATGCCTCAAAAAAAGGACGAAAAGTAATGGGAGCAGACCATATTTACGATTTGGAATACGATAGTGACGGTGAATTTGAAGATGGAAAGATCTACGATCCTGACAAAGGGAAGGCATACGATTGCAATATATATCTGAAGGGCCCTGATGAACTATATATCGAAGGGTGTTTATCATTCCTCTGCGGCGGTACTACTTGGACCCGCGTTAAGTAGACCTGCTACTATCACTGTTCAGGGCATCGTTCAGCCTCAATCCACCCAAATTGTGGCCTGAGCTTTTCAATAGTGCTGTCATCAGCTACCTAATATGCGATAAATCATGATGGCGCGCTATACAGTTGTTTTTCGTTCTTATATGGATGCATTACTTAAAAAGACTTAAACCTTTTAACTGTACACTAGAAATCCACATCTTCTCCTCCTGCGCATTGACGGAAGCATCACAGGGAAGCTCTTGATTACACCAAATCCCTGATTGCATCAGCGGCGCCGGATCAGCAGATAGAATTTTTGTTGTATTATTATTTTTTACTTCAACGAAATATCTCTAAATTTTGGTCGTTATTGTCCCTCTGCTGTTCAATTTTTCAGGTTTTGTGCTGTGATTCTTAAGCTGGCGATTACCCTGGTTGGCTAGCCCATAGCTTCGCAGATCGCTATCAAAACTCAGACGGATAGGTATTGTTTCAGACGTCCAATCATTTTTGTTAACTTTGTGTATTGACAGGTAACGGTATGAATGAAGCGAACAAGCAATCAAGTAGCAAAACGCCTTGGATCATTTTAGCTATTTTAACCTTGCTTTATGCCTTGAATTTTGTGGACCGGATGATTGTTTCCGTCTCCATGGAGGCCATCAAAGCAGATTTCGGTTTCAGTGACACCCAGATTGGAATGGTTCAATCTATTTTTTTTCTAGGTGTAGGGATTCTAACGTTACCGGCAGGTATATTGATCGACAGGTGGAGCCGGAAAAAATCCATCAGTATCATGGCTATAATCTGGAGCCTTGCCACAACGGCAACTGGACTGTCGCGAAGCTTTACCACACTCTTGATGTCACGGTTTATTGTTGGTGCGGGAGAAGCAGGTTTTGCTCCAGGAGGGTTTGCCTGGATTGCTGAGATTTTCCCCAAGGAAAAACGGGCAACCGCCAGTGGTATCTTTCAGATGGGTATTATCGTTGGTTGCATTGTTGGAATGGGCCTCGGCGGTTTCCTCATCACGAAGACCGGTAACTGGCGCCTTATCTACTTTATTTTCGGTATTCCAGGTGCTCTCCTGGGGCTGCTGGTTCTCTTTATGCCAGAATCAGTGCGCAGAGTCGTCGTAAGACCGGTTGAGAGCAACATCCTCAAAGAGATGTTGGGCCTTTTCAAGATCAAGACATTTTTTTTCAATTGTTGGGGATCCGGGTTATTCATGGTGCTGGCTGCAACAACCCAGACTTGGGCAGCAGTACTGTTGATGCGAGCTTATGACTTGAGCGAGGCCAAAGCGGGGATGTTACTTGGTCTGGTGATTATTCCAGCACTGGCGGCACCTGTGGTGGGCGGAGCAATAGCCGATCGCATGCAGAAAAAATACGATAACGGTCGCCCTTTGTTCTGTGCTATCGCTTCACTGGTCATTGTAGCGGTTTACATTGCACAGTTTTATTTAGCCGGGAAAGTTCCACTGGCGGCTTTTGTTGCAATTACCGTACTAACAGGCCTTGTTGGTAGCGCCCCTATCCCAGTCTATCATACCATTGCCCAGGATGTACTCCCGGTCGATAAACGCGGAGTTGGCGCATCAATTGTTCTATTTGTACAATACGCATTCTTCACATGGTGGGGCTCCACCTTGGTGGGTAAAATATCCGACCTTCTTGGCGGTGGTGTATTCGGTGTTCGCATGGCGCTGTTAACCATAACTCCCTTCACTATAATAGCAGCGTTGCTGTTCTTTTTCGCCGGTAAGCACTACAAAGAAGATTCCGCGCGGAGTGATGAAAGCGAACGCATGGCAGAATCAATTTAGAAATCATTTAAGAATAACATCACTTAATATGTTTGCAAAAGTCCTAAAAATACTGGACATTTTGCAGACAGAATGTGACAGCAACGTATTACCTTTTTAGGCGACGTGTTTCTTTAACGCCAATGAGAAACACTCGACTAATGAGAAATACTTGACTGATTTTTGAGCAGACCTTTAGCACCTGGAGAGAAGTAATTAATCGAAAAACTGCATCTTCAGAAAATCACAAAAAACGATCAACGCGGGCCAAAGGGAATTCCAAATTTTTGCATTTTTGATCGCAGTGTGCCGGGATCGACTGCTAGAATTTCGGCAGCACCACCCTTCCCATATATTTTCCCCCTGGTTTGCTGTAACACAAGTTCTATACAAGCAGTGGTGTATTCCGCATGTTTGGGGTGAGGATATCCGACTTGAACACCATGGAGAAGCGTCTCTTCATGGCTGGTGTTGAAAAAAAGCTCGAAATGAAGGACCTGTTTCCCCGATTTTCCACGGATTTGGATAAGAGCCCGCTCCACCCTATTCTCCAATTCCCGTATATTACCCGGCCATTCATACTGACAAAGCCGCCTGATCGTCTCGTTAGATACTGATGGAATCAAACGGAATTTCATTTCGTTTGATTTCTTACGAATAAAGAATTGAACCAATTCCGGAATATCTTCTTTACGATCGCGTAAAGCTGGAATGGTAACAGGAAAAACGTTTAATCGGTACCAGAGATCCCCACGAAACTCTCCCAGATCAACCATTTGTTTCAAATTTCGATTGGTCGCCGCAACAATCCGGGCGTTGATCGGTATCGGTTCTGTTCCCCCGACCCTTTCAATAGTCATCTCCTGAATAACACGCAGAAGCCTGACCTGGGTTTGTAGCGGAAGCTCGCCGATTTCATCAAGAAAGATGGTTCCTCTAGACACACGTTCAAAAAAGCCTCGCCGAAGGGTTTCGGCACCAGTGAAGGCACCTTTTTCATAACCAAACAATTCACTTTCTATCAGTTTTTCCGGAATAGCGCCACAGTTTACTGATATAAACGGCTTGTTCTTTCTTTCAGAATAATTATGTAGGGCCCGGGCGATAATCTCCTTACCGACACCCGTCTCCCCCAGCACCAGCACAGGACAATTCATAGAAGCAACCTGCCGAACGGAAGTCATCACTCTCCGCAATCCTGTTTTACTCCCCACAATTTCTTCTTCGTGCAAATCTGAATACGCCTGATGCAGGTCTTCATTATCTTCGGCCAGGTTCTCCTTTAAATCACGCAACCGTTCAAATTTTCGAATATTTAATAAAGCTATGGAAAACGGTTCTTTTAGCAACCGAATCAGATCAGCATGATTTTGTGTATAGGTGAATTCAGAACCCGTATAGAAAGACAGGGTTCCGATGTATTTAGATTCAAGCTTCAGATAAAGATTAATCATCGATACCGGTTGCTGATAAACAAACGAAACCAAGGCACACAATTCAGGTTTCATTTCAGGATTCTCAAGCGCGTTATTGAAAATTTGAACACCTTCATTGGTACTGGTTCGATAGATTTCAATTTCCTCGTTATGGAGGGCCTGGACAAGATAAGGTGGCAATGAAATATCGTGGTCGAACAATTTTCCGCCTTGTTCCCGCGTAACTAAGACAATTGGTCTGAATCGAAATGCGCGGGGATAATATAGCACAATTCCAGAAATAGGCATATAGTCGTTCAGATATTGAAGTGTGCGATCCAGCGCCGTTTCAACATCTAAACTACTAAAAATATGAAGCGTTGCTTCCCTGAAGAATTCATCATTATTCTGCTGCATAACGGTTTCCTATTAATTATTCCCCCATATTTCTTACATCAGTCCTTATGCAGAAATCAATGTCGACCAAATCCGGACGATTCTGTTGGCAGCAGTTTCCCTCAACGCCCTCCTGACAAATTTCTCACTTTTTTTCATCCACTTCAGATCAGAATCCTGAACAACATTTTGCTGTGTTTATAATTAACCCTTTCTGTTATTTCGCAATCGGTACTCACCCAAAAGCTTATGGCTGAAACCGGGGCATGCCGCCTGGTTGTGCAGTCAAGCCACCATCAACAAAGAGAACATCACCACTGATGTAGCTAGCATCCTGTGAGGCCAGAAACAGTACCGCTTTGGCAATCTCATCCGGTTCCGCAAGCCGACCATAAGGAAGTGCGTCCATAAGACGTTTTCTATACTTCACCATTATCTCTTCCGGCATGGGATTGGAATGACGTTCATTTTTTATTGTCTCTATCTCACCTTGACCCAGAAAATATTTCAAGGCCCGTGTCAGGGTAGCTCCCGGGGCAATGCCAACACAACGAATGCCATCCTGAGCATAATCCAGTGCAATGCTTTTTGTAAGGTTAATTAAAGCTGCTTTTGCGGCGCCATAAGCCGCCATTCCATAATCGGGATTTACTCCCGAAGGAGAAACGGCATTGATAATTACACCGGTTTTTCGCTGCTTCATTTGCTCAAGACAATATTTTGAGGCCAGAAATGGCGCATCTAACATAATCGTGAGCGTGTACCGCCATTGTTTAAGTGTGAGGTCTGTCACCGAACCGTTGATCTGAGATGCGGCATTGTTGAACAATACATCTATCCGACCGAACTTGTTGACAGCAAAATCGATCATCTCTTTTACCTGAACCGGATCCGACAAGTCGGTCCGAACGTTCGCGACTTTCCCTCCATCCGCTATAATTTCACTCTGAACACGATCGAGTTCTGATACATTATAGTCAGCAATGACAACAGTACCACCTTCCTTGCAGAATTGTTTTGCTGTACTCTCACCTATACCAGAGGCTCCACCGGTAACGATGATGATTTGATCTTTAAAGCGTTTGATAGACAATTCGTTCATGAGATGTATCCTCCTAACTTGTTTTATTCTAATATTTTATACAGTCTGCGTCACATCTTCGTTTCTGTTCATCCGATTCAAACTGTGTAGGTGTTTTCAGTACTACAGCAAGACTTATACCGTAAAGATCTAGTGTCAGAGCGATTAAAATAAGTAGCGTTTTTTAAGAAAGATCAGCAAACCGTGTATGTCCTGATCTTATTCGATTGCTTTGCGATTAAAAATGGTTTATATTTAAGATCAAAAAATAATTATGATAAAGAATTATTTAATATTTAACTCCAGTTGAAGCATTAGATGTCTATAAATAAAAATGAACTGTATCGTGGCGTCACCTCAAAAATCTGTGGAAACCTTGATTTTAAAGACGCGCTATGCAAAACAGACGAGTATTTACGACCCTTCTTTCCCCTCCTCGGATTGACAATAATACTGATAAATGATGACTTTGAAACATTGGAGATTATTGCGACGACATTTCCAGACCTCAACTTGAAAACCTCCACTGTCGTTCCACTAACGCGTTCTTCACGTGAAATTCTCAAAAAAGGGGTTTTCGGCGGCAAAAAAAAATCTGATATAATCCGTGTTAATACTCACGGTAGCGACAGTGTTCTCCATGAAGATGTCATATCAGAACTCTCGAAGCAGGATATGTTTTCAACAACTCATGCCAAATCCGTTATTAAGTCACTGAAGAGACAGTCAATGATTGTTCTACGATTGGATATCAGCAATACAACCATTGGATACCTCTCCATGAACGCCAAAGGTTTTGATACATATACTAATGAACATACGCAACTGCTGAAAACGCTGGCAGAACCGTTTGCCATTGCGTTGAGCAACTACTTGAGCTATCGGAAAATTGTGCAATTGAAGGATAATCTGGCTGATAACCAGAAAAACCTGCAAAAAGATCTGATCCGGATTTCAGGTGATAAGGTAATTGGCGCTGACAACGGACTTAAGAGTGTGATGGAACAAGCCAAAATGGTGGCCGGTATCGACAGTCCAATACTTATCCTGGGTGAGACGGGAGTCGGAAAAGAGGTAGTAGCCAACGCCATTCATCAGATTTCAGATCGCCGTGATGGTCCCATGATCAGTGTCAACTGCGGTGCCATTCCCGAAACCCTCGCGGACAGTGAACTCTTCGGACATGAAAAAGGAGCGTTTACCGGCGCGAGCAATCGGAAACGAGGTTATTTTGAAAGAGCGGAAGGGGGGACCATATTTCTTGACGAAATCGGAGAGTTGTCACCCTCTTCACAGGTTAAATTACTTCGATTCATTCAAACCAGGACCTTTGATCGCGTAGGTGGAACTCAGCCAGTCACCGTAGACATTCGGATTATTGCGGCAACACACCGTAACCTGGAAAATATGATCGAAGAGGGCTCATTCCGCCGTGATCTCTGGTTCAGACTCAATGTTTTCCCCATAAAAATCCCCCCCTTAAGAGAACGCAAAATAGATATTCCGGCTCTTGTTGAATACTTGATCATGAGAAAGTCTCATGAAATGAACCTAAAAAGGAAACCGACTATCACCAAAGGCACGATTGATTCGCTTTCACAATATAACTGGCCGGGAAATGTCAGAGAACTTCAGAATATTGTTGAACGAGCCCTGATCATCTGCAGGGATAAACCTGTTTCCTTCGATCTTCCCAATCAAAATCCGGTTGAAGACCCAAGGGAGCTTCTACCGATATCGGGAAAATTTCTTAATCCACGACTTGAAGATATCCTTCCGTTAAATGAAACAATCAAGAATGCCATCGAAATAGCGCTAAAAACCACACACGGCCGCATAGAGGGCCGGTTTGGAGCCGCTACTCTCCTAGGTTTACCTCCCAGCACACTAAAAAATAAAATGAAAAAACTTGGAATTTCGCGACTTGGTAATTTTGTGATAAATTAATACAAAATATTTTCTGGATATTCCGAATATTGAGATGATCATCAGCAAGGTAATTACATTTTTTTAGTTTCCATCCATTTCTGGATGTTTTCCGACCATTTTTAAAGTGAGAAATTATTACACCCAGAAAGACAATATAAATGGATGACAAAAATTGTACTACTAAAAATCGGTTAATCAATTATTTTATGAGAACAGGGAAATACTTTAACTTCATTTCGGAAGTTGTGCCTCGTCAAAATACCATCCAGACACAATTTGATATATTTTCATCAAAATTACCGGTTTAAAACTCAGGTGTTCAGGAAAAGTTAGGATGAAAGTTTCATTTTTGAAAGGAAAATAAGCTGTTTCTGGGATTGGAAGACGTAGCAATCTATTGAAAATAATCGTGTAGAAGCTGATGGAAAAAGACAGTAAAAATTAAGCTACCTGCTTCCACTCATATCGATGCTGTAAACCACCCAATTTTGAAATCGATTTTACTTTGCAGGATTCAAATGCCTTCTGTTGAATCTTTCTACCTATAGGTGAGTCCCTTCCCAATGATAAATGGCAGGAATCCCCGTTGTAATAATCGATGTATTCCTTCATCAAACAGTGGAGATAATCCTCACTAAAGACAATAATATGATTGAATAAATCAGTTCGGGCGCTCAATACGAACCTTTCTACTACTCCATTTTGCCAAAGACTCTGGTAAGAAGTGACTTTTGGTTTCACTCTAAGTTGATGTTCAAGGAATCCTTTGACTTGTGACGAAAATATTTTTTCTCGGTCCATTATCAGGTACCGGGGAACCTTATCAAAAGGAAACGCATCTCTCAACTGTTGGATTACCCATAGAGCAGAAGGATGACTGGTTACATTGAAATGCCTGATGATCCTTCGTTTATGATCAACAATGAAAAAGACATAAAGGATTTTGAAACTGATTGTCGGTATAATGAAAAATCCATCGCGGATATGACATCCCTGTGATTCTTGAGAAAGGTTATCCATGACTTGTTGCTTCTTTTTGTCTGGATGTTTGGATTTAAAGGTTCTTAAATATCGGGAAACTGTTGTTTCTGAAACATCTGTAAAACCCAACATCAAGAGTTCTGAGTAAATCCGAGGAGCACCCCAATTGTTCTCCACCGCCATTCGATAAATCAGATCTCGTATTTCCCTCTTTATTCTCTTTCTACCAGGCTTTTTATTCTTGTTTAATAATTTGTTCCAATGCTTTTTGAAACGGTTTCTATGCCAGTGAATTATAGTCTCCGGTTTTACGATAGTCCGATGATCTTGCCATCTTTCCCAGACTTGTTTTAAAGCTACCCAGAATAATCCGTCACCATTAGTTAGCTTGGGTGATATTTTCTTGATTTGATAAATGGATAACTGCTGCCTGAGTGAAATATTTTCTAAAATTATGTCCTTTTTGGATTTGAATTGAGTCTGGATGATTTTGAGGAAGATTGTAAGAACTTTGATCAGGATTTGATACATTTTTGGTATGCTCCATGGGATATTTTCATTTGAAGCATGAAATGTATCGGTATTTTGTGGGAGATTCAACCAGAATCAGTGATGATTAACATATTGAAGTTATTCGATGATGCAATTATGAGGAGGCACGTGTGCCAAGAACAAACATCGGAAATAATCATCTTTTTAGATGTTTGATGCTGCACAAAAGATGAGGGTATGGCCCCTCGGATTCGGCTTACGGAAGCTGATTCCAAACCGCCTTATGCTGCTGTAGTTAAGAGCTATAGTAGTGTGCGATAAGGAAAAGGCATGGATGAACATGTCAGGTGAGAATTAAGAAGGCGAACGCAAGTGAACTGTTATTGAGGTGTTCGAGAGCATACTAAATGACATCAAAACCAGAGAACCGTGTCTTTTTCTGGGATAAGTTCAGGAGATATCCATTTATACTGCCTGTTCGGTGGCGGATAGGTTCGTAGTAGCTGTGATGCGTGCAAGAAAACGTGGTGGCTTCGGTTGGAGCAGGTGGAGTAGAACTTGGTTATATGACACCTTGTAGTTGTTTAACAACTACAAGCTTGTACGATACCAAGGTTGAAAGCATTGCTAAATCGATAGGTCCCATAAACCTTTGGAAGAAGTTAACAGGTAAGCGTAGTGCGGGAAATCCGCATGCTGCGTTTGACGTGGTGGGGGTTGGAAACGGGCTTTTAATACCGCGCCAATCTTCGACCCTACCTGCGAGAGGCTGAGGGGGAAGTTCCCTTGGCCTACTCTACAAGTAGAATAGTGTGTTTGTGACAAAAGGTAATCAACGGGAATAAATCAAACGTTCACATGGCAATTGAAATATTGATGGTCCCATAGTGTGTATTATCTTTTTGAGTTTTGTGTTCTTTTGTTCTATACATATTGCTGAGTGATAACCGCAGATTTCCCACACGATATACAAATCCAAATTGGAAATCCCCTACGATGGACTCTTTTTCTACACTGTGACTTTCCTGAAAGGTATTGCCGTCTAAAAAAATATTCCTGCCAACAATCCTGGTTTCGGCGCCTACATAAAAATACCAACTATGCTGTTCCGCAACTATAAAAAGGGGGATGCCCGGAAAGCCGGGTTTGATGTTGGGAGGACTTAAATCATTGTCAAGAAGTGTTCCCATTCGAAACATGATTCCAGCTGCCACATAAGTGTAAATATTACCAACTGCAGCCGTTAATTGTGGGGTAACACCAACTTCAAAAGAATCCAATACCGGCTGAATCCTCTTCCAGAACCTGGAATAAGAAAATCCCAACCCTATCTCATTCGCAAGTTGATTGTTCCAGCCTTGTGGGCTATCAATTCCGATCAAATCATGAAACGATGTCTGTACTTCTTTCCCCACGGCCATCGGTCCAATCAAACCGATTGTGAACTCCAGCAGATTGCCGGTTTTAAAAAGACTGTTTTTACCGACACGGGAAAGCAACGCCGCACTGGTATATAAATAACCGGCGTAAGGCCTGTCATTTTCAGCAAATATCGTGGAAGTAGTATTATTCGGGGTAAAAATTTTTTGCCCGATGGTATAATTCACGCCGTTAATTATCCTGTCCGATTGATACGCCGGGAACAACCGTGCAACCCTTTTTAACCATCCAGGCGGTTCTTCCATCAGTAACAGGGAAACCAGAGTCCCATGTGTATAGTAACGATCACCGGAACTGGCAAAAAAGTCATTCTCGAGCTGTAAACTCCAATACTCATTGTTGAACGTTTTCTTGTCATCCGCTTCTGCTACAGCCGTATGCCCGAAAACCAAAACATAAAGCAATAGTAAGCATGAAGTCTTTGTGATCTTTTTTAATAATCTAAGAGAGTTCATTTTAATATAGGAAGGTTTGTATCTGTTATTGAATATGATGGTTGGATAGGGAGTTCATTATTTGCCCGCTCCCCATTTATACCAGATACTTTAATTAGGTACAAATATTCCTTTAATTCCTCTTTAATCGAGAATACACAAACCCTTGAATTGTTTAAAGAATTCGGGACAAAAATACAAGCTTTGAGCTGTAAAACAAATCCGAATATCTATCTAGCTATTCGGGAAGATGTAGCTAGTAAATGTTAGATAGTTGGTACAAGTTGCAGCTTGTTTTTTTAAGTGAACTGTCTAAAATTTATGACTATTGAATTGTATTAATAGTATCAAATCATCTACTACGAACTATAATCCACACCAAATAATCAACATTGTTTCCACATCTATCCAAAATCCAAAACAAGCTGAAAATTTCGCATCAGGCTCTTTCAATGCCTTCTTTTTATGAAATAATCTAGCTCTAGCATCAACAGATTTACTGGAATACACAAAGAGGATAACAAATTTTGATTGGATTGTAATGGGTTGGTCCTAATTAAGTAGTAAATAGGTGAAAATTGGCTTCTTAATACTTTGAAAATATTTTGTTTTTAAAATTTTATTTAGAAAAAAATGTTGCGCAAAGATAATATTCAGTAACATTTGCATTAAGGTTAAAGATAATCTATTTGGAAACGAATACAAAATTATAATTATAAAGCCCATGCGACGAAGTTCTTGTTTAAATACAATATTTAAAGTATAAAATATTCATATGAAAATAGCCATTTCGGTTAAACTGGTTAAATGTTTTCAATGAAACATTAGCCAGCACTCAATTTGTTCCAACTTTGAGGAAACGTTGCGGTTGAGCTTATCAGTGCAGAATGAACCATTTTAAAAAGTACATTTGGCAATTGAGTCTACGGATAATCAAATGAATGATCCCAGAAATAAAAAGATATATCAGAATACAAATCATCCAAACTCACTTTCTGATATTGAAACGGAACTACGTTTAATCATAGATAATATACCATCTCTTGTTGCCTATATAGATACATCAATAAAATATCGATTAGTCAATCAATCTTACCAGAATTTTTTTGGTATCAGTGGAACTGAAGTTATTGGAAAACACGTCAGAGAAGGAGTAGGGGTTGACGTATACGAAATTCTCAAAAAACATATTGACATTGTACTCACTGGGAAGAAGACGAGTTATGAAGAACATTACAAAAACAAAAACGGGAATGTTCGAATATTATCGGCAAATCTTATTCCATATATCGATGCAAAAGGTTCTCAGAGTGGCTATTTGGTGATAATCGATGATATAACTGAACAAAGAAATCTTCAGATTCAGATTGAAAAATTGAATTTATCTCTTGAAGATAAGGTTATTAGTCGAACAAAACAGCTTCAAAAAAGAACTGCAAAACTAAATCAAGAAATAAATGAACGGAAAAAAGCCGAGGAATATATACGGAGAAGCGAGACGCTTTTGAGTTCTACTCAGCAAATGGCAAAAATCGGTGGTTGGGAAAACGACTTGGAAAGTAATACAATGTTTTGGACGGATGAACTGTATAGAATACATGAATTGCATCCCGACAGATTTAAATTCCTTGAGAATAAGAATGATGATCAAACGGAGCATTCTGAATTTGGAGAGTTTACGTCAATTGATGAAGCGATTAGATTAAGTGTGGATTGTTACAATCCTAAAGATCAACAAATGCTTATGGAAGCGTTCAGAAAATGCGAGGAGGAAGCCCGACCTTATGACTTCGAATTACCTTTTACAACCGTGAGAGGAAACCGGAAATGGGTTCGAACTACTGCAATGCCTGTAGTAGAAAAAAATAAGGTAGTCAAAATTAAGGGACTACTAGAGGACATTACTGATCGTAAACAAATAGAAGAGGATTTAAAGGAATCTGAGGAAAAATATCGCAGTATTCTTGAAAGCATGGAAGAAGGCTATTTTGAGGTTGACTTGGCCGGCACCTTCACCTTGACTAATGAATCGATGGCGAAAATACTGGGCTATTCAAATAATGAACTATTAGGAGTGAACAACCGATCATACATGGACCCGTCAACTGCCGTAAAAGTCTACAAGATATTTAACTCCATATATAAATCCCGCAATCCTCAAAAATATTTCAATTATAAAATTAATCGCAAAGACGGACAAAAAAGGACCTTAGAAGCGTCTACAGCCTTACGACTAAACAACGAGGGCATCCCTTGTGGTTTCTCTGGTGTTGCACGTGATGTCACTGAGCAGAAAAAGTCCAGGGAATTGATGATCCAGACGGAAAAAATGATGTCCTTGGGGGGGTTGGCTGCAGGTATGGCTCATGAATTAAATAACCCACTTGGCGGGATACTGCAGGGAGTTCAAAATATTCAGCGACGTTTGTCAACAGATTTAAAATCCAATTTTGAGATATCCGAACAAACTGGGATTAATCTTCAAAATCTTCAATTATATCTAGAAAAAAAAGGCATAATTTCGATGTTTAATGGAATCAAGGATTCAGGGAAAAAGGCATCAGAGATTATTTCAAATATGCTTCAGTTCAGTCGTAGAAGTGAATCCCAAATGGCGCCCACTGATCTGGCAGAATTGATGGAAAATGTTCTTGCTCTCTCCAGCAAAGACTATAACTTGAAGAAAAAGTTTGATTTTAAAAATATCAGAATTATTAGAGAATTTGCTACAAATGGGTCACTTATACCCTGTACTGAAACCGAAATTCAACAAGTAATTTTGAACCTACTGAATAACGCAGCTTGGGCTATGGCCAATGATAAAGATAATAGATCGCCTCAAATAACTTTGCGAATTAAACGTGAAAATAAGTTGGCCAGAATTGAAGTAGAAGACAATGGTCCTGGTATGGATGAAGAAACCAAAAAACATATATTTGAGCCTTTTTTCACGACTAAACCAGTTGGTGAAGGTACCGGTTTGGGACTTTCAGTCTCGTATATGATCGTTACGAGCCACCATAAAGGTACTATGGAAGTTGAATCAAAGATTGGGGAGGGGACTAAGTTCATTATCCATCTACCATTAGAAAAATAACTGTCATCTTGAAACAATCACTTCTTCACCTCACTCAATCTCTTCTCGTAGGGTCAAAAAAGTACTTTTTCTCTAAAGCCGCTGTTTACAGTAGGTGCAAAATATATTTGATCAATAATCCCGTCCATCATACCAATTGAGCTTTACCAGCTGCTCTGCTAAACTTCCTGAAAAAAATTAAGTCTCTCATAAAATTAGATTATTACAATACATGAAAAGGGACATAATGGAAGTAGTTGAAGTATTAGCACTTGTAAGTGGACAAGTTGAAGAAGAATTGCTCATAAGGAACGAATATCTAGCCGCAGAGAATCGAATATTAAAATCCAAACTCAAAAAGCCTGTACAATTCAAAGACAGTGAAAGATTACAATTCGCCAAAATAGGAAAACGATTGGGACTTACGGCTCTAAAAGAGATTTCCTATATTGTTAAATCGGAGACAATTTTGAAATGGTTCCGAAAATTAGTCGCAAAGAAATTCGATGGTTCCAAATTCCAAAAGAAATTTGGCAGACCTCCCGTTAGTTTTGAATTAGAGAAACTGATTATTCGTTTTGCAGAAGAGAATCCTGGCTGGGGTTATGACCGGATTTCGGGCGCTTTCCAACCTGGACTACAATTGCTCTCTTAACTCCCGTTTGAGTAATTTTCCGGTGGGCGTTCTGGGGAGTTCGTCCATGACGATTATTATAGATGGGATCTTGAAATTGGCCATCTTATCGGCGCAAAACTGTTGGATCTCCTCGTCTGAGACGGATGCTCCCTGCTGGGTTACAATGAAGGCAACCACGGATTCCCCCAAATTCTCGTCAGGTTTTCCTACAACAGCCACATCAGCAATGGCAGGCATTTGACCCAGCACGCCCTCGATTTCTGCCGGGTAGATATTTACTCCCCCGCGAATGATCATATCCTTCACCCGATCCACGATGTAGTAATATCCGTCTTCATCCCGAATGGCCACATCACCGGCTGTTATGTGTTTCCCCTTGTATGCCTCCTGGGTGCCTTTTTCATTTTTGTAGTAGCCGTCCATCATGAGCGAATTGTACATGTAAAGCACCCCTCGTTCCCCGTCCTGAGATTCGTTTCCGTTCTCATCTCCTCGGGGGTGATGGTCACATTAAAACCGGATTCTGTGGCGCCATAATATTCATACAGGATAGGGCCGAAACGTTCCAGGAAGGCCAGTTTGTACTTGGGAAACAGGGGTGCGGCGCCACAAACGACCGTTCGCAAACTGGAGAGATCCAATTTATCGGTTACCTCTTTAGGCACATCCAACAGCTGGGTAACCATGGTCGGTACTAGATGAGTAGAGGTGACCTTGTGTTTGTCGACCAGTTGCAGAAATTCCACGGCATCGAACTTCGGCATGTATAGAGAGGCGCCTCCGAGTAAAAAGGTAATGCTATCCATAAAAAAGGGCGCTGAATGATACAGGGGGCAGCATACCAGGTGTACTTCATCAGAATCCATATTAAAAAAACCGATAAAGGAAAAAATGTAATCCATTACACCGGGTTTGGTGATAAAATCGGTTCCTCGAGCTGCTCCTTTAGGACGACCGGTGGTACCTGATGTATAAATCATCGAGTTTCCAATCTTCTCCGGTGGCTTCAGATTGTCCAGATCAACCGGGGGCGGATTGATAAACATGGACTCATAATCCACTGCTCCCTCCGACGTTGGCCCGCCGAAAGAGATAAATCCATTAGGCAGAATCTTATCATATTTGTCTCTGAATGGCAGAATGAGATCGACGAATTCGTGCTTGAAAATCAACAACCTGGAATCTGAGTTATCTGTAATGAACTCGATTTCGGGTGTTTTCATCCCATAGCCGATTCTGATCACTCCCACTTCCAGGTAGGCCAACGCATGGGCGACTTCCATAGCTTCTGTGCTGTTGTATGTCATAATCGCCACCTGGTCACCGGGGCGTACACCCAAGCCGTAAAAGCTCTGGGCCAGTGCCCGTGACCGATTGCGCAATTCATCATAGGTCAGACTTCTTCTTTGCCCCAACATGACGGTCTTGTCGGGGTGTTTTTCCTAGTTAATCTCAAGGTAATTCGGCGTTTTAATCTTGGCTCCATTTTCTGACATATTCTCTCCCTTTTGTTGTTAATCATAATAACAAACTGGCATCGTCGATATTCATATGGAAATGGTAAATAGTAAGAAATTGGTTTTTTAAAGTCAACCAGTATTTATAGTTTATTTCCAATTTTTAGTAAGGATTGTTGTTTTTGTGTAAAAAAAAAGGGTGTAAAAGGGAAATGGAGTGGAAATCTGGAGTCAAATCTTGGACAAGTCGTTATTTATGGAATTCAGAATATACGAAACTGTGCCTTGTCAAAATACCATTCGGAGACAACTTCATATATTTTCATCAAAATTATCGGTTAAAACTCAGGTGTTCAGGAAAAGTTAGGATGAAAGTTTCATTTTTGAAAGGAAAATAGGCTGTTTCTGGGATTGGAAGACATAGCAATCCACCCGACTTTGGAATTTATATTACTCTACTAGATTTATATTACTAGGTAATGGGCTAAAGTGACCGGGCAAAATGGACAGAAATTTTCTTAGGGGATCAATTAAAAAAAATAAAGCAATTTCAGCTATAGGTTTGGTATTCTAGCCTAGAAAATTATAACATTATCTTCTTGATTTGTAACCGTTTTACGTATACAATCTGGGAAATAAAATCATAGCTTGATCGAAAACTTGTTATTATTAATTCATTTTCCAACGTGAAATCTCTCCAATACGCACAGAAGGATACTAAAATGGCTGAAAAGAAAAAGCGACAACCCGCTAAGAAAAAAACAAAAACCGCAATCAAAGCTGAAAAACCAGCAAAAACAAAAAAAGTAGCTAAAAAGAAACCTGTAAGATCCAAAATGACCCAATCAGTAGATTTCCCCATAGTTGGATTAGGTGCGTCTGCTGGCGGATTGGAAGCACTAGAAGCATTTTTCTCCCATATGCCCTCTGATAGTAATATGGCTTTTGTGATTATCCAGCATTTAAGTCCTAAACATAAAAGCATTATGGGTAGCCTGTTATCGAAATCCACTCAAATGCCTGTTAGTGAGATAGAAAGTGAAATGAATATCCAACCCAATCATATCTATCTCAATCCCCCAGATAAAAATGTCATAATCCAAAACGGCAAGCTAAAGTTGATGATACCTGTTAAAACTGACAGAATCAACTTGCCCATTGACTGTTTTTTTAGATCCATGGCTGATGATCTCAGTGAAAAAGCAGTTTGCATCATACTGTCCGGAACGGCAACCGATGGTACCCTCGGTTTAAAAGCAGTCAAAGGCGGAGGTGGTATCGCCATGGTGCAAGACCCGAATTCGGCCAAGTATGATGGTATGCCCAGAAGCGCTATTTCTACTGGTATTGTCGATTTTATTTTACCGGTTGAAAAATTGCCGGGGGAGCTGGTCAAATACGTAAAAGCCCCTTATGTCGCAGCCGTTAAAAAAGTGACTTCAACTAATGACAATTACGCGGAATATATCCAGACCATCTTTGCGTTAATTCGTCAGTCGACCGGTCACGACCTATCACACTATAAACAAACAACGATTCGCAGAAGAATTGAACGACGTCTGGCTGTCCATCAAATTGCTAAAATAGCGGACTATATTAAATACCTGGAAAAAGATTCAGCCGAGGTGGATATTTTATTCAAAGACATGCTCATCGGTGTTACCAGTTTTTTCAGAGATACTGAGCCATTTAAAATTTTAAAGGAACAATTTCTACCCGGTTTTTTGAAAAATAGGCAACCCGACTCACTCATCCGCATCTGGATTGTCGGATGTTCAACCGGTGAAGAAGCTTATTCTCTGGCTATTTTATTTTTGGAAGTCATGGAATTGGTCAAACAACACCATAATGTTCAATTTTTCGCCAGCGACATAGACGCTGACGCCATAGAACGCGCTCGTCAGGGTGTTTATCCAGACAGTATCGCAGCCGATGTATCCAAGGAAAGGCTGAACAAGTATTTTGTTAAAGAAGACAATACCTATCGTATCAAAAAACAGATTAGAGAAATGATCGTTTTTGCTGTGCAAAATGTGATTAAAGACCCTCCTTTTTCTAAAATCGATCTGATCAGCTGCCGGAATTTGCTGATTTATATGGATACACCCCTTCAAAAAAAGGTCATGCCTTTGTTCCATTATACGCTAAAACCTGATGGAATAATGTTACTGGGGACTTCAGAGAGTATCGGAGAATTCACCGACCTTTTCAGCCCGTTTAATAATAAATGGAAGATCTTTAAACGATTGGAAAGTTATGTTCAAAGGGCTGTGGATTATCCTATGGTGCCGTTTTATCACCCGAGAACAATTGGCGCGACTAAAGACGGAGAAGAAATAAATGTCGATGCCCAAAATGTTGCCGAACGTGTGATCCTCGACAATTACGCACCTCCGGGGGTGCTGGTGAATGAGCGCCATGAGATTATCCATTTTTTGGGTAAAACAGACAAATATCTCGAAACACCGACCGGGAAAGCCACCTTAAATATTCTGTCCATGGCTCGTGAGGGATTGCGTTTGAAATTAAGTACGGCACTCCATGATGCGGTGCGACAAAAAAAGATCTGTTCATATGAAGCGGTCAACGTCAAATATAATGGAGACTATCGCGTCATTGACCTGACAGTCAGACCTATTTTGGAAACTGGCGCACCATCAGGATTGTTACTGGTGATGTTCGATGAAATAAAACAAGTTACCAAACCGGTCCGGGATAAAAAGAAAAAGGGTCAAAAAGATGATTCTAATCCAGAGATTTCGTCTCTTGAACGGGAATTGGAATCCACCAAAGAACACCTGCAAGTTACCATAGAGGAATTGGAAACGTCCAACGAAGAGCTTAAATCCACCAATGAAGAGCTGCAATCAGTTAATGAGGAGCTGCAAAGCACCAATGAAGAACTGGAAACCTCGAAAGAAGAGTTACAGTCGACCAATGAAGAACTGATGACAGTCAATACCGAACTTCAAAAAAAGGTCGATGAACTATCAGAAACCAATAACGATATTAACAACCTTTTAGCCAGCACCGACATCGCCACAATTTTTGTAGATATCGATTTTAAGATCAAACGGTTCACCCCAGCCACTACTAAAATCTTTAACCTGATTGTTACCGATGTAGGGCGATCTATAAATGATATCACCTCCAATATCCCTTTTGGAAAATTATATAGTGACATGCAACACGTTTTAAAAACATTGGAAAAATCAACGAAAGAGGTACAAGACAAAGATGGAGAGTGGTATTCAGTGCGAATCTCACCCTACCGGACTGTTGATAATGTCATAGATGGGGTGGTGACCACTTTTAGCAATATCACTCAAATCAAACAGGCAGAAATATTGTATCGGTTGGCCACTGTTGTCCGAGATTCGAATGACGCGATCACCGTACAGGACTTTGACGGTAATATTATCGATTGGAATAAAGGGGCAACACAAATGTACGGTTATAGTGAGGCCGAAGCATTGAAAATGAATATTCAAAATATTGTACCCGCCGGCAAAAAAGCAGAAGCGCTGGCTTTTGTCAAAAAACTACAAAAAAAAGATGTCAAATCGTTTAAAACTGAACGTTTAACTAAAGACGGAAAGATATTAAAGGTTTGGTTAACCGTGACCAAATTGACTGATGATCAAGGGGAGCCAACCTCAATTGCTACTACTGAGCGAGATATCTCCGATATAGCAAAATTAAACGGTCAAGATAAAAAGCAGGAAAAATCTAAGAAATTAAAAAGAAATAGATAGAGCTAGAGAGCATTTTGCATGGAACCGTTTTCTGAATAACCCATTTCTAAAAATGAAATATGGCACAAAAAGATCCCCCCGGCACATCACCGGATTTCTCAGAATTGCGTAAAAAGACCGACGGGGAAAAAATATCTAATAAATTTAACAACTTGAGAAAACGATCTGAATTCTTTTATAAACTGGACCCTGTTAACCCCGGAAAAACTTCGCCAAAAGAAGCCAAAAATTTAATTGAAGAGTTACGAATCCATCAAATCGAACTGGAAATGCAGAATGATGAATTACAATTGGCTCAGAGTCAGCTTATAGCAGCGAGGGATAAATATGAGGATTTGTATGACTCCGCCCCTGTAAGTTATCTTACCATCGAAAGAAAAGGTTTGATTCTGGATACGAATCTTACTTTCTGTCGTTTGGTGAACTTGGAAAGAAATAAGATAATCAATCACCGTTTTACCGATTTTATTGCTGAAGAGGATCAAGACACGTATTACCTCCATTATCAAAAGGTACAAGATTCAGGGTGCAGCCAAACGTGTGAATTGGAACTGAAAAAACAGGATGGAACAAGATTTTATGCTCGGCTGGATAGTATTATTGATAAAAGGTGGGCAGAAGAGGACAACCAAATAAAAACGGTTATCACTGATATTACAAAATTTAAAAAATTAGAGGCGCAGTTGCGTCAATCACAAAAAATGGAAGCCTTGGGAACTTTAGCAGGAGGAATTGCTCATGAATTTAATAATTCCTTGCATATTATTGGATTAAATCTAGACTATTTAAAATCAAAAATCCCCACAGAAAATCCACTCTGGAAGAATATTGAATCCAGTCAAAAAACATGTACTCGCGCTGTAGGAATCATTCGTCAGATATTGAGCTATTCCCACATGGATAAAAAACAAATCGAAGCCATCGATGTGATTCCTGTTATTGAAGATTGTGTCAAGTTGGTTCAGTCTACCTTACCCCCAATGATCAAAACTCAGGTGAATATCAAGGTGGAAAAGGCTGTAATCCAGGTTGAAGAAAGTCAAATCCAGCAGATTATTTTTAATTTTTGCAGTAATGCTGGATATGCCATGGGCGAAACGGGTGGTAATTTGGAAATAATAGTAGATACAATTGTAACTGACACAGATTTCTCCTCTTATCATCAGGTAGAAGAAGGGCCTTTTCTACAAATCACTATTGTCGATGATGGCATTGGTATAGAAAAAACCGATCTGGGACGAATTTTTGACCCCTTCTTTACCACCAAACCTGTGGGGGAAGGAACGGGCATGGGACTATCAGTGGTCCATGGGATTGTAAGAAGTCTTGGAGGAACCATTACCGTTTTAAGTACAATCGGGAAAGGAACTATATTTAAAGTATTTTTTCCTGTATTAGAGGAAGTGGCTACCATACCATCCAACGCCATTCGTCAGGTTATTGGAGGAAATGAACATATTCTTATCGTTGATGATGAAGAAGGAATCATTGATATACACACAGAAATTCTAGAGGATTTGGGATATAATGTAACGGCTGTAACCAGCAGTATGGAGGCTTTGGAATTATTTCGAAGCAAGCCCAAATCATTTGATATGGTGCTGACAGACCATGGGATGTCAGAAATGACTGGTATTCAATTAGCAAAGGAAATACTCTTAATTCGCAATGATATCCCTATTTCTCTTTTGACCGGGTATGATGATAAAACACTTGAGGAAGACGCAAAACAAAACGGAATCAGCCGTATTATTCTGAAACCACTTGATCATGAGGTGCTCGGTGAAATAGTCAGAGAAGTGTTAAATGAAAGCAATAAGGCTGTGTAATAATTAAACCCTAATTCCTTTAAGATAAACATAAATCAAAAATAGAAAGATAAACTTTCGGGTATCTATTTTATATCTTCATAATAACGAACTTGAGAGTGTAAAGTTCTCATCATCATTCCGACTTGGTCCCTGAGCGTAGTCGAAGGGTGATCCAGGATTTAGCAGTGTAACATGATGTAATAACTAGATTCCATGGTACCCTTCGACTACGCTCAGGGACCGAGCCAGGAATGGCATTTACTTTGACTTACATAGTCTATAAATACAGAATAATAGACAAAAACTTTCGACTGTCAAGATAACGAATTAGAGTTAATTTTAATGGATGACGGTGTTGGAATGTCAGATGGATTTGATTGGAAAAACTCCAATACATTAGGGCCCAAACTTGTTTGTAATCTGGCTGAAAATCAATTCGATGGTTCAATAGATATCGAAAGTAACAACGGAACTAAATTCACAATAAAATTCAACATAGACGAAACCAAGTCATGGAAAAAGAAAACCAAAAGTCCCCATCTGATTTCCCCGAATTGAGAAAACATGCTGAGAAAAAACTCCAGCAAGATACCGAGGAACAGTCGACATTTTCTGAAGAAGGTAAGGATTACCTGATTCAGGAATTACGGGTGCATCAGATTGAACTGGAGATGCAAAACGATGAGCTTTGCAAAACGCAGGTTGAACTTCAGGAATCGAGAGATGAATACATTGATTTATACGATTTTGCACCGGTGGGTTATCTTACTCTTAGTAAAAAAGGAATCATCCTCAAGGCAAATATTACTGTTTCAACCATGCTTGGAACCGAAAGAACCCTTCTTATCAACAAACCGTTCAGTCAATTCGTGTTTCATGATAATCAAGATGATTATTACTTTTTTATCAACCGGCTATTAAGTGGAGAAAATAACCAAGAATTAGAACTGAAACTTAAAAAAGGAGAGGGGTCTTTATTGCACGCCCATCTGCAAGCTGATTCAATAAAGAAGGGTGATGACAATCATCAGCAGTTTCGAGTAACCGTAACGAACATCACTAAGCGAAAACAAGCAGAAGAACAAATCAAAGCCTCCCTAAAAGAGAAAGAAACCCTACTATATAAAATAGAGCAAAGTGAAAACCGTTTCAAGGGTGTCGTCGAACTCTTACCAGGAGCGATTATTGAAATGGATACAGATTTTATGGTTACTTATGTTAATCAGGCTGGGCTCGAATTATTTGGGTATACTGGTCAGGATATTCAAAAGGGAATGATGGGGCTGGATTTGCTTCATCCGGATGATCGAGAAAAAGCAGCGCAACGAATTATAGAATATTATGAAGAAGAACGTGTATCCGCCATCGAATATCGTGTTTTAGGAAAAGATAAAAAAGAAATACCAGTGCTGTTCAAGTCAGTACCGATTATACAGGTTGGTAAGATAACAGGTTTCAGGGCAGTAATGACTGACATAAGAAGACTGAAACATGCAGAGAAGTCACTGCGGGACAATGAGGCATTACTATCAGCATTTACCAAAGCAATACCTAATATTGCGTTAATCTTAGATGAAGACGGGACTTATATTAAAGTTTTTGCAACACAAAACGATTTATTGATAACTAAACCTGTATTGCTAGAAGGAAACAATATCCATAATGTATTGCCAAATGAAGTTGCCAACGATGTTCTCAAAGTTATACATAAAACAATTAAAACCAATCAATCACAGAATATTGAGTATAAGCTCGAATTACCAACTGGAGAAAATTGGTTCCGTGCCAGAACATCTAAGATGAAAATAGATATTGACGGGAAAAAGACAATAGTATGGATTGCAAATGATATTACGAAACGTAAGATAGCAGAAGAACAACTTAAAGAAAGTAACTTACGTTACCAGACCGTGGCTGATTTCAACTACGATTGGGAAACATGGACAGATCCTGATGATAATTATGTTTATGTCTCTCCATCTTGTGAACGTATTTCAGGCTATAAAACAGAAGAGTTTATTGATGATCCGGATCTGATGATTAAAATCACTGACCCAATCGACAAGGAGGTAGTTACCAAGCACTTTGTGAAACATGAAAAGTTGTTAAGTCAGATACATCCTATTGACTTTCGAATCACCAAAAAAAATGGAGAAACCGTTTGGATCAGTCACGCATGCCAGAGGGTATTTGATGCCGATGGCAATGATCTGGGAAGAAGGGGTAGCAATAGGGAAATTACAGATCGTAAAGTGGCAGAAGAACAAATCAAATCCTCCCTATTAGAAAAAGAAACGCTTCTCCATGAAATCCATCATCGGGTTAAGAACAATCTGACTGTCGTTGGAAGTCTTCTCAGTTTACAAGCAAGTAGCATTAATGATGAACGGTTAACAGCAGCCCTGATGGATAGTAAGAACAGAGTACGGTCAATGTCAGCCATCCATGAAACACTTTACCAATCTGATAATTTATCAGCCATTGATATGAATACTTATTTGTTAAAGCTGACAAGAGACGTGGCTCAAAATTATGCTATTAATACCAAAGTAAACTTAATCATTGAAGCAGAGCATATTATGATTGGAGCTAAACAAGCATCTCCACTGGGTTTAATAATAAACGAAATGATTACGAATTCATTTAAATATGCCTTCCCTGACAACCAAGTGGGTGAAATTGACATCAGAATGCAGAAATTGGATGATCAAGCCGTGCTTATATACAAAGATAATGGTGTTGGCATGCCGGAAGACTTCGACTGGAAAAATACCAAAAGTATGGGATTAAAGTTGGTGAAAATGTTATCGGAAAACCAATTGGATGGATCTTTAGAGATGGAAAGTAATAACGGTACCAAGTTCATTATTAAATTCGATATTGAGAAGTAATTATGGAAAAAGCTAAAATACTTATCGTAGAAGACGAAGCCATTATCGCAATGGAAGTAGAAAGCCAACTACAAAGCTTGGGTTACGAGGTGACATCAATAGTGGATACAGGTGAAAAGGCAATCAAGAAAGCCAAAGAAGATAAGCCTGATATTATTTTGATGGATATACGGATCAAGGGTGAGATGGATGGAATAGATACTGCTGAAGCTATTCGGTCACAGTTTGGTATCCCCGTCATCTTCTCTACTGCTTATTTGGATGAAGATAGAATTGATCGAGCAAAGATCACTATGCCGTTTGGGTATGTGCTGAAGCCGATTCAGGAAAGAGACTTGAAAGTGACGCTTGAAATGGCTTTATATGTTTCGAAAGTAGATGACAAGAGAAGGCGTGTTGAAGAGGAACTAGCAAAAACGAATGAGGATCTGAGAACACATCAGTTTGAACTGGAAACACAAAATGAAGAACTGAGAATAGCTCAGTTTGAACTTAATGAAAGGCATAATAGATATCTTGAGTTTTACGAATTTGCACCAGTTGGTTATTTGATTATTAGTAAAAAAGGAATGATAGTGGAAATTAATTTAACTGCTTGTTCAATGCTTGGAATTAATAAAACCACATTGAAAGGTTTAAGCCCATCAAATTTTATAGACTATGATTCGCAAGATACGTTTTATAACCATCGACAACTTGCCATTGATACCAAAACAAAACAAACATGTGACTTAACATTGGTTAAGACAGATAAAACCAAGTTTTTAGCAAGATTCGAAAGCAATGTTATAGTTGATGATAAAGGTGATTTCATACAAATGAACACAAATATCATTGATATTACAAAAAAGGAAGATGTATCAGAATCCTGAACCGAAAAAAACTTTTTCTCCAGAGTGGGCTGAAGACGGACCCCATTTCACCGGTAACTCAATAATAATAACAGCTAGATAATATCCACCCTTTTACCCCCAATACCTTCCATATCAACTTCATCAGTTCTCTCTACCTTTTTCTAGAGTTTGTATAGTCTTTTCTGATAATATCGATGGAGACAATAGGACGGTATCTCTCGCAAAATTGCTAAGCTAAAAGTATGGATTTACTCAAAAAATTTTCCTCAAACACTCCTCCTTCAATGATCTGACAGATCTTTCATGGTAGAAATTCATCCGGGGCGCTCGCGGAGGCAACCGAACTGGCTTGAATGTGAGAGATGGTTGGAACTTCTAAAAAATCTCTTTTTACATCCCTCAAATGTCATATAGATTGATTGCAAAAATCAGATGATTGTTGGACCCTATTTTCATATGGTCCGCCCCTTTTCCTCTCTTTTTAAATAAAAATAAAAATTTTAACGACAAAGATTCAAACGGGTCAAATTGCTAAACACTCTGGGTTTCTTTGTTCGCTAGTTTTGGTTGCGTATTCCGGTAAACTTCCACATCAATTCCGGTAAATAGTCCATTCCAATTCCGCTAATTACTCCACACTCATTCCGGCAAATAGTCCACTTCAATTCCGGTAATTAGTCCAC
>Ga0307989_1000128_pt1 | contig 55346 bp, 36 predicted proteins | sample EllFjometagen185_FD_203164 | JGI IMG/M metagenome (GOLD analysis project Ga0307989, IMG submission 203164) | Marine microbial communities from Ellis Fjord, Antarctic Ocean - #185 | ecosystem: Environmental > Aquatic > Marine > Unclassified | place: Southern Ocean | collected 2014-10-08 | reverse complement strand
TCTTAAACTGGGTAGCAATCAATTCGGAATCCACTCCGCTTTATACCTGGAAGGGGAGTATATCTATTTTATGGGATTTAATGAGTTCTCAGACGGTCAGAGTGCTATTCTCGGAAGAGCCGAGCAGAAAGAATTCAGTGAAAATCCCAGTGGAAATATGATTGAGTATTGGTCGAGAGGCTGGTTTAAAAATCAGTGGCGCGATAAACCAGATAAGTTGGTACCGCTTTTCTCACCTGGTGTTACCGAGACAGATATTCAATATATTTCAGATTGGAATTTGTTCGCAGTAACGACCTATGATCCCATGCAGCCTGAGATCTATCTGACCACGGCAAAATCGCTGACAGGTCCCTGGACCGATCCCGTACATATTTTTACCAATCCCGAGCATGTGACCATGACTTACGCAGCAAGACCGCACCCACAGTTGAGCAGAGAGCTGGGAGAGATCATATTCAGCTATATTACTTCTCCAACAAGTCTAGATATTCCCAAGGAGAGTATGGATACTTATCGGCCAAGATTCTTACGAATAAAGTTGGCCTTGAAATAATACAATATTCAGTACTCTAAGAGCATTAAGCACGCACTTGGAACTGAATATTATTCAAACGGATATTTAAGTCCCCACTCGTTTCGCATTTGATCCATGACATCCATAATTGCGATTGTGTCATTCAGGGACATGGATTTACTCTCCAATTCACCAGCATGAATGCAGGAAACCACTTCTTCAACTTGATAAACAAAACCGTTGGTGTGATTCTTCTCAGTAATAGTGACTGGTGCTTGAGTTTCATTCCCTCCGCCATGGTGTGAGATAGAGAATTGTTCACCCTTTAAGAAATCTGGGAATTCCAGAATGCCCTCTGTCCCATACAGCGTCATTTTATTACCCAAATTAAGATTATAACCGGTAGAGATGTTTACGAGACAACCTGAGGGGAAACGAAACATATAGTTTGAGAGTTCATCGACACCTCGGTCACTGAAGTGGGTCATGGATTTTACTTCTACGGGCAATTCTCCGAGGAAATTGCAAACGATTGAAATCGGATAGATGCCCATATCGAGAGTCACACCTCCGGCCAAATCTGGATCTTTGAGTCTCTTGTCAAAAGCAGGACCGACAAAATTTCCAAATACAGCATCGATCATTTTTACCTGACCAATACTCTGAGCTTGAATCTTCTTTTTAAGTGTTTTTTGGCTGGGTAAAAACCTGACCCACATTGCTTCCATTAAAAACAGATTTTTATCCCGAGCGAGTTGTACCAATTCTCTGGCTTCCTGTGCATTTACCGTAAATGCTTTTTCCACCAAGACATGTTTCCCGTGTTCCAGGGCCAGCTTTGCGTTTTCAAAATGAAAATTATGGGTGGTAGCGACATAGATAACATCAATTTCCGGTTGGGAGACAATCTCGGCATAGTTACACGCCAACTCAACTCCCTGGCTCCTTGCGAATTCCTTCGCTTTTTCAGGAGTTTTGGATGCTATAGCAAGTAAATGAGAATCTGGATTAATCTTTAAGGCATCCGCCATTTTATGGGCGATGAGGCCTGCCCCGATAATTCCCCAATTCAATTTTTGTTTAGAATTCAACTATTGATCCTTTCTGGTTCAGGAATGGACACTGTTTATCATAAAAGAATACGCTTCAACCTGGACCAACTTAACCTGAAATACGCCTCACCAATTCAGAAAGATAAGTTAATTAGTTTAGCATACACCTGGTTGGCCTAAGGAAGTGATCAATTCATGTAGATTCTACAAAAACCCTAAATATTCTCGTGATATCACCAGCTTATGGTGGATCCATGTCAGAATCATGAATTCGTACTATTAAACTGGCTCTAGATAGTTGTATGAATATATGTTCGTCATCCCGAGCGGAGTCGAGGGATAACAATTTGTGTGAGGGAAATGAAAAACCTGACATTGCCAATAACCGAGGCCAGTTATACCATATTCAGTTCAAACTGGCTATAGTTATTAATGTTTTTATTTTGCCACAGATGAAACACAGATGAACACGGATATAATTGAATGGAAAAGAATACAAACATGGCGAGCTATTCTACGAAAGCCCTTTCTTTCAATCTGTGAAGATCAGTGTTTCATCCGTGGCTAGGAATATTCTATAGCAGTCATTTGTAACACATTTGTATCTATGCTCTATGGCCAGAATGGAACTGAAATTGGTATTATATAACTACTGCGATAAGTAGAATGTAAACCCCCTGATCAATGTACTTCAAGCAAATCGTATAATTACAAAACATAATATGAGATAGTTCTAGCCAATAAATAAGTAGAAATATACTTGACATGAGGAGTCATGAATTTTAACCTAAATGTGTCATACATCATTCACATTATTTGCGAAATATCCGCAAACTAATTTAAGGAATACTTCCATGTCAAAGATGGTTACGGTACTGATTGCTGTTTTAATGATTGCCACTTGCACGAATGGGCCAAATAATAATTTTCTCGTTCATGATCTTCAGGAACTGCAGGCAGCCATTAAAAAGGCGAGCCCAGGTGATGAGATTGTCATGGCCAAAGGTGTGTGGCAGGATGTAGAAATCAAGTTTCAAGGAACTGGAACCTTAAAGCAGCCTATTGTGCTGCGAGCCGAAATACCTGGAGAAGTAAGCATTGAAGGGCAATCCTCTCTGCAATTGGCTGGAGAGTATCTTGTCGTGAAGGACCTCTATTTCAGAAATGGCTTTACACCCTCCAACAGTGTGATTGAATTCAGAATCGACAAAGACCAAGTTGCCAACCATTCCAGCATCGTCAATTGTGTGATCGATGGATTTACTCAGAAAAATCGTTTTACATCCGATCATTGGGTAGAATTCTGGGGCAGACATAATTCTCTTGAATTCTGCAGCATCACTGGAAAAGCAAACAATGGCCCGACCGTACGTGTCTATTTGAAAGGCAACAAAAATATTCGGAATTATCATCGGATCGTGAATAACTATTTTGGACCGAGACCACGAAAAGGTGGACCACACGGAGAAACCATGCAAATTGGTGACAGTGGAACCTCCATGACTCCTTCATACGTTTTTGTTGAGAACAACCTCTTCGATCGCTGTAATGGCGAAGTTGAAGTGATCTCAAGTAAGTCGAACTTCAATGAGTTTAGAAATAATGTATTCTATCATTGCGAGGGATCGCTTGTGATGAGACATGGGAATTACTGTGTCATCGATGGCAATTACTTTATTGGGGATGAAAACTCTCAATTTAATGGCGGGGTAAGAATCATTAATACAGGTCACTCGGTGACCAATAATTATTTCTACCGTATCAGTGGTATCGAGTTTCGCAGTCCCTTGGCCATTATGAATGGCATCCCCAAATCACCTCTCAATCGTTATAATCAGGTTACCGATGTGGTGGTGGCCTATAACACCTGGATTGACTGCAAGGCTCCCTGGCAACTTGGTGTAGGAGCCAATATGGATAAACGAGATATCCTCCCCAAAAGCGAGATCAGGTCTGCTAGACCTATTCGAACAATTCTGGCCAATAATATCATCTATAACCGAATCTCTGACCCCAATCCTGTACAAGCCTATGATAAGGTGGACGGTATAAAATTTCGAAATAACCTCCTTGATAATGCAGGTGGGGTTGATCCCGGTGTGAAAGGGATTGTAACAGCGGATCTTCGTATGGAAAAATTATCAGAATGGATGCTGATCCCTACTCAAGATCAGGGTACAGACTTGAGTACGGTATTTCCTGGTTTTGAGTTTGACAAGATCAATAAGGACATCAGTGGTAATTCACGTCAAGGCAGCAATTCTATTGGTGCAATGGTGGCAGGAGGGAAGTCACCCCAGATCTCAATTATAACCGCTAACTATGGAGCAGTGTGGTATCCGCTCAATGCTATAGAAAAAGAGCCAGTTGTATCTGTATACACTCCAGGCGAACAAACGCTTCAAGACTTAATTCTGGAAGCTGATGACGGGGATATCATAGAACTACCCGTACTGCCAATTGAAGTGACTCAATCTATTCCAGTTGATAAAAGAATTACCATTAGGGGAAAAACTTCTGATACAAAGGGAAGTTTAATCTATTCCGGTCCTGCAGCGACCCCTCTGTTTAGAATGTTACCCCGAGGAGAGTTGATCCTGGAAAATATGAACCTGAGAGGAGAAGGGCCGCAACTGGCTTTCGAAACTGCAAAGAAGAATATGTCGCCTGGATACAATCTCTGGCTGGAGAAGGTCGATATTCAAAATTTTGAAACTATTCTCCAAACATACCGGGGATCTTTTGCGGATACAATTTCTGTTAACAATAGTGTCTTGACCAATTGTAGAAATGGAATGGTTCTGGCGGCAGAGCTTGATGATAAGGGTGACTACAATGCCGCTTCGGTCACCATTAGAAATTCACGTTTTGAGAATATTGACCAGAATATCCTGAACTATTATCGGGGCGGATATGATGAATCAACAATTGGGGGTGTCCTGCTTGTGGAAGACTCTGAATTTCAAAATTGTGGAAGCATGGAGCAGACAAAGATTCTTTTAAAAACCCGAGGGATCATTAATGTTGATATCAGGAATAATCTTTTCAAAAACAACCCCGTAAAATTGGTGGCACTCCTCTGGGGCGCTAAAAATAACAGCCATTCAGGAAACGAAATACAAAACTCCGGTAGCATTCGTGTTGAAGAACAGCTCAAACAGAAGTTGATGTATTAATAAGATTATGTATTAAAAGATATCTGGAAACTGGTTAGTAAATGACAAGAAATATACTTGACAAGACGTGTGGCGTAATTTATACTAAATCTGTCATACATCTTACTAATTATCTTCGTGTGACTGAATTTGAAAAATATAGGAAGTATTGAATACATTGTATTCATCAACATATGACTGGAACCTTTACTGTGACACGAAATATGTCATACATCATTCAAATTATTGAAAAAGGGAGTACCTGCATGATAGGGACAGGTAAGTGGCTGAATTTTTCCATTGGGGTACTACTGCTAGTTCCCTCGTTGCTCTTGGCCGGGCAAGGTGGAAAAATAGCGGGAACAATTACAGATGGTCAAACGGGCGAAGCACTCCCTGGTGCAAATGTGATGCTTACCCATCGGTGGATCGATAGGGAAGAATCACCACTTGATGCAATTATGGGTAGTGCGACTGATGTTGATGGTCACTACTATCTACTCAATATCTATCCTGGAACCTACACGTTGCGTGTCGATTTTATCGGTATGTCCAGTAGCCGGGTCACAGAAATAGATGTGTTGGTTGATATGACCACCTTTATCGATGTCTCTATGGAGACCGCTTCCCTGGAGGGAGAGGTCATTGTTGTAGAATCCCAGAGAGAAAACACAGTTCAGACTGATCTGACAGCCACCAAGACAGTGTATAATATATCAGATGTCCAGAGCATTGCGGGAGTCAGCGATATTGGTGATATCATCAATCTGCAGGCTGATGTTGTGGATGATCACTTTCGCGGAGGCCGTACCGGTGAATCCAGTTATCTCCTGGGTGGTGGAACCATCATCAATCCCCTCACCAATTCAAAAGCCTTTAGTCCAATAGTCACTGGACTTGAACAAGTCGAAGTCTATACCAGTGGTTTTAGTGCAGAGTATGGCAATGCACAATCAGGTGTTATCAACATGATCACCAAGGAAGGGCGGGAGAAGTGGGAATCCAGATTGGAAGTCTCTATCACAGCCCCTTACTATAAGGTCTGGGAAGAGTTTTTTGATGAGGATAGTAATCGCACTGTTGAAGCCGGCAGTCCCTACGATGTCAACAGTCTAGAATTTTTTGAAATTTTAATGGATCCAGCAGAGTGGTTAAAAGATAACCCTCAGCAACCAGGCCGCGTACTTTACGATCTAGGGTATGGATTTAGTGGTGAGTACTTACCGCCTAGAACTACTTGGCCACCCAATCCTTTATCTTTTTCTGATTCGATCCAAATCGCTCGCCTCGGGCAAGTGAGTTGGCTGCAATCAGTACGTGATGTTGGTATGCAATATGATAATACCTTTGATAATCGGCTTGATTTTTCAACCGGTGGTCCCATCACTGATCATGTAAAAGTTTTTATCGCACTCAGGCAAAATACATCATATACAAGAATACCGACTCCATCTCCAGACCTTGACCGTCAACTGATGAGTAGTTTGGTATATACACCCAACCCATCTGACAAATACAAGCTGACGTGGAACTACAACACATCTAGGGATACCTATTTCAACAGTTCCTATCGCTATTGGTTGTTCGATCCAAATCTATCCACCTCACAGCGATTGTCAGCATCAACCCAACTTGGTCTGGATTGGAATCACATTTTCAACAAGTCCACATTTGGGCATATCAGACTAAACACTCTGGAGATTAATAATCAGGAACTCTTAAATCTCCTTGGTGAAGATGAATTGACCACAGACTATTCAAAGAACTCCAACTGGGTTGATTATACGGGACCTTCAAATCATCGCGTGGGTAGTCTATTTGATGATAGTGGTGAAGACCTCACTAAAACCTATACTGCTCAAGCTGATTTGACCTCTCAGATTAATAACTCAAATATGCTCAAAGCTGGAATTCAATTCAGCTACTATGATGTTTTAGTGGATCGTTTGTATAATCGAGATGGGGATGCAGATATCCGTATTCTCAACTTCGAAGTCAATCCTTATGAAGGAGCCATATTCGCTCAGGATAAAATGGAATTCGAGGGCATGATAGCCAATATGGGAATGCGTCTGGACTTTTATCAATTGAACAAGGAATATTATTCTGATTTATATGCACCATTGAGAAACCCGAATTATGATCCCACACTTCCATATCTGGAACGAGGACCGTATTATTCCCAGGAATTAGCTGCCAAAGAGAACACAAAAATATACGCCAAGCTGCAACCTAGAATTGGTGTGAGTTTCCCTGTAGACGAAACAACTGTCTTTCACTTGAATTATGGAACTTTCTCACAGCGACCCAGCTTTAACCAACTCTTTTACAATCAAATTACATTCAACAATGAAATCGAGATTCTTGGAAATCCCAGGTTAGAACCTGAGGAAACCAACGCCTATGACATGGGTATAGTGAAGGGTCTTCCTGCTCTGGGTTTGACTATTGATATCAGTGCCTACTATAAAGATGTGAAAAACCTCATCGAAACCGCCTATTACTATGATGAACAACAGGCTGTCTATAGGACATACATCAATAAGGACTATGCGGATATCAAAGGCTTTCATGTCAATTTGGAAAGACGTCACGGAGCCATCCGGGGTTATGTGAGGTATAACTACGAATCTGCAACAGGGAAGAGTAGTAATGACCTGAACGCTCCAGTAACCTATTTTGAAATTGCGGATCCAATATACGGTCTGGAACAACTCCCGGATCCTGCTGATGTCTATCTCGACTATGATCGTACCCACAAGGCAGTCTTTAATCTAAGATACAAAACACCTAAGAAGTTTGGTCCACAAATCATGGGTGTTTATCCTTTTGCCAAGTTCAGCCTGAGCGGTACTTATAAGTACTATACTGGTCGACCTTATACCGATCCAGAGACCAGTCTACTCTATACTGAGCGCACTCCTGATGAACGTGAATTGCGGATGAGGATAGAAAAGGAATTCAGCATCTCAGGTAATAAAACAACCCTGTATGTTGAAGGTTATAATATCACCAATGATTATACCTGGGATTATAGTCGTGCTTTTGACAATCCCTATAATACGCCTCGTTGGAAAACGGAGCCCGATAATATTTTGACCTATGAATTATACGAACCCTACATATCGAGTCAGGATATTTATTTACTCAAAAATCAACCCCGTCACTGGCGTTTTGGCCTGATCGTGAAATTCTAAGATGATCTCGGAGAATCCATGAAAATCTTAACAAAATCAATATATATATTCCTGACTCTGCTACTGGTTCAGACAAGCTTTGGTCAGATCAGAGAATTTAAAATTCATGATCGTGGGATGCTCCACAACACGGTCTTTAATACAGGGGAGATCGGTCGTGCCTGGCAAACAGGTGAGGCTGGTAACTTTACTTCTGTGCCTGTCTTTGAATGGCCACCTTATTCAAAAACAATTGTTGATGGAATCGAATATGATGGTCAGCATAATATTTTGGGTGCTGGTTTTTATATCGGTGCCAATCTGGCCAGTCAGCCTGGAGAAGTGAACCGTCTCTTTGCTCTCTGTGGTGGTGTGGGTGCCAGCTCTCCTGAAGTCTCCATTGGACGCTGGTCATTTCCCCTTTATATGGAAGAGATTGAAAATTTTCCTCTCCTCGAAGATGGAACTCTAAATCCTGACTACGATCCCAACGAAGCTGAAGAGATTATCAAAACTGCCTGGGCTTCCTCAACAGGTTTAACGGTAACGAGAACCTCCCGGGCCTGGAGCTATCCAGACTATGATGATTTTATCATCTACGAGTATGAGCTAGAGTATACTGGCGATACAGATGGGAATCCAGCAACCATCGAGCAGACTGAAGATCTTAAGGATGTCATGGTGGCCCTCAACTATGGTTTTGCTCCTTCCATGTATGGCTATCAACGTCAATATCTCGAATGGAAGTACGAAGGTGGGATCTATCGGGGTGACCAGAACAATTTCTGGGATTCAGATTGGTGGTTGTCCTTTAATATGAATTTGAGAAACAACCTGACTGATGCATCTGGAGCTGGAAAGCCTGAGCCCGATCCCGATCTGTTTATGGAATTTGCCACTACGGGCAAGAATGGTGGGGCCCTGGGTTCACCACAAGCCCCTGGCTATGCCGTATTATTCTATGATACGACGCATCTCGCCTATGTAGACCCGGAGCTTATGGATAGTCTTGGACTCAATGATTCAGAAGTTCAAGCCGCTTTAAGATCCAACAACTTGCTGGCACTAGATGAATATGATGATGTGGATATTTATCGGCAAAATGAAGATGGGAGTTTCACCTGGTATTATGAATTGGATGAAAACCATCATGTGAAGCAACCATGGTCAAATAAAGTTTCTACTGGAAATACCAATAGTCCAAAAATCATGTATGAAAAGGATGCCATTAATCCTAATACACGCTGGAGTGGTGTGTATTCCCCAGAAAGTACTGCCTGGCCAGAATTAAAAGGTGAACACTGGTTGGGTCGAGCAGCCTATCCATACAGGCAAAGTGCTGACGCAGGTATGAAGCACCATACATTTGGACCTTATAGTATGTCATTAGGCGACAAGATTGAGTTTAGCTATGCCGAAGTTGTTGGCTATGGCGCCGAGCCTAACAAGCGTGTCGAGGGTGGACAGGTTATCACTCAATGGGCGAGAACGCCATCCTTGAATCGTGCCTATACTATAGATGGTCAATTGATGACCAGTGCTTATCTGGATGATTTTGGATATCCTGATTATGTGAATTCAAAGACAGTCAGAACAGTTACAGAGGTGACTGAAAAAGCTTTTGAGGCCTATCTTGGTGCTGAAGTATCTGCTCCCGTCTGGCCAGAAGATCATCCTAAGGATGGTTCATATAGCGTCCCTGCACCATATCCTGCACCTATTATTGATGTAAAAAATAACGAAGGTGCCACAGTGAAGCTGACCTGGCGATCTGACCAGGAAGCATTTGAACATCCTCTCCTCAGTAGCAGTCTAGAAAAGTACTATATCTGGAGAGCTGCAGCAGGTATGGGTCCTTGGACGCTGGTTGATAGCGTCATAGTAGGTGACCCAATGAATAGTGATGATCTCTATGAATATATTGATACTGAGGTAACCTTCAGAGTAGGTGAGTACCGCTACTACGCAGTGACATCTGTGGATGACATTGGCGAGCAGAGTGGCAAAAGTAACATAACTCGCTTTGGAAAGAATATTGCGGCTGTGGTAGAATTGGATGATGTCTATGTCGTACCTAATCCATATATGGCCAGTAAAGGTTCCTTTAGTGGAACTGATGAGGGCAAGATAGGATTTTATGGATTACCCTCAAAATGCACCATTCAGATTTATAGTTATGCCATGCAATTGGTGAGAACTATAGAGCACGAGGCCGATGCATATTCTAGCTTAAATTTTCAAACGACGCGTGTGGGCCAGGAAATGGCTTCTGGAATCTACTTTTATGTAGTGACTACTCCAGAAGGCGACAGCTCTAACGGTAAATTTGTAATCGTGAAGTAGGGGTGAGGACATGATGAAAAAGAATAGCGTACTCGTACTCCTCCTTCTGGTTCTGGCAATGAATGCATCCGCATTTGAGAAGGTAGGCGTGACATCATTTCAATTTTTAAAAATATCCCCTGATCCTACTATAGCATCAATGGGTGGAGCCTATGCAGCCATATCCAGAGGTACGGAGAGTCTGTATGGTAATCCCGCAGCCCTGGTATATCAGAAGGGTTTTGGCACCTTTATTTCTCAAACTGACTATATGTTTGAGACTCAGCATACGAGTGTGGCAGCCTCATGGGGATTTGGAAATTTTGCTCTTGGCGTCTATGGCATGTCCATCGATTATGGCTCTATTGCTGTCACGGATATTGCGAATCTTGGTTTTGTGGATGGCGTCTTTAATCCAGGTCTCACAGGTGAATCCTTAACGTTGGGTGCCACGGACATGGGAATTGGTATTAGTCAACAACTCACAGATAAATTTTCCTATGGGCTGGTAACCAAATACGTGATTGAGGATTTCTCAGTGGCCAGCGAAGAAGTGCTGGCATGGGATCTAGGCGTACTCTACAACTCAGGTTTTAAAAGTATTGTGTTAGCAGCTACAGTGAGAAATTTTGGTCCTCAGGTTAAGTACGAGGAACAAAGCTATCCACTGCCACAGACCATGAACATTGGACTGTCGACACACATAATGGGTGCTGAGAAACCCCTTCTGGTGACCAGTCCTATGCATGATCTTATGGTTACGGTAGATTTGGTCCAACCAAGGGATTATGCTCAGCAGTACAACCTCGGGGCAGAATATTCGTTTCGGGATTTGGTCTTTGCCAGAACAGGCTATCGCATCAATTATGATACGGAAGGCGTCAATTTTGGTTTGGGATTCAAATTGAAGAATGTTGCTTTGAACTATGGCTATAGCGATTACGGTGAGACTCTCAGTGGTGTTCATCGCTTTAGCATCGGCTTTATCAATATTTAGGGAATGTCAGTATGACACGCAAAATAACATATTTTTTGACCAGCTTTCTGCTTCTCGCCCTCCTGGTGACTGTTCAGGCTCAAAATAGAGGAACTGTCCTATCCTTCCAGGGGGTAGACAAGGCACTCAATTTTTCCCCAGGTGCTTATGGCAGTGGGCTGGATGGAATCTCTGATCTTGGCGGATCAGCCTCAATATTCACGAATCCTGCTGGATTATCAGGAATTACTGGGTTGACCATTAGTACAGGTATGACATCCATTGAAAATCAGTGGTGGGAAAATCAACATTATCGTCCCAATAGACTATTTGTGACGCTGCCCTTCTATCTGGAAGGCCTATATGTTCCAGATCCTGTTAACAATGGTCTCCTGGATTCTGAGGTCTTCTTTGAATCCTTGCTGGATACATCCTATTTAGTATCTAATCCTGAAATGGGATTGGAACACTTCTCCGAAGATGCCGCAGACTGGAAGAAAAAAGAAGTTGCCAGTGGATTAAGCCATTTTGGAGTGGCCTTGCCTGTCAATATTATGGGCAAAACACTTGTGTTAAGTGGTGGATACGCATCTCTCCTTGATGGGATAAGTTATGACAGAAACTCGACCTATCTGACTCCCCATCCAGGATATATAGATTATGAAATGCCAGTCATGGCTGATGGTACTGATACGATCAGAATTGACTGGTATGATTTTGAGAGACTGCAGAAAATGAATCTCAGTCAAATAAGTCTGGGCGTTGGGTATCAAGCCACAGATAATATCCATGTGGGTTTAGGTCTTTCCATATATTCAGGCAGTTCTGATGAACTCCAGATTCAGGATAAAATAGGTTATTTTGATCTCATTGATCAGAATGAGTTTATCTGGTCCTATGATACCATGAATACCCAATATTCTGGAAATGCAGATTTTTCAGGGGCATCGACAAAGCTCGGTTTGATCCTGGATTATGACCATTTCAGAATGGGATTATCCTACACTTCCAAAATGGATTTGACCAAAGAATGGAGTTATGAACAAACTCTGACATATCTTCAGGGTGACACATTACTTACCTCAAGTACGTCCACAGTGGAGGGGAAAGATATTATGACAATTCCCGCTAACTATGGTATCGGTGTGCAGCTCATGCCAACTGAAAGCTTTACCTTTCTGCTCAGTTATGAATTACATCCCAACGGAGCTGCAGAGATTCCCCGCGATACGCTAAATACATTCGCTTCAGGGGATATGCAGAACTGGGTCGATCAATCCATTATTCAATTTGGCATACGTTATAGACTGCATGATAAGGTTCATCTAAATGCCCTATATCGTTCTGTACCACAGAGCTATATTCCTGATGGATCGGCGATTAAAGAAAGTGGACCTGAGGCCGTTTCATATAGAATCGGTGCCGAAATTGATTTAGGTGCCCTGGGCGCCATCGATTTAGGGGCAAGCCTTCAGGACCTGAAATATCAAGATATTTATTTTTCAAACACAAACTATGCTCGTGAAAAGACGACTGTCTTTAACATGAGCTATCAGTATTCCCTAAAATAAGGAGGACGCATGAAGAAACTGCAACTAGCCCTTTTATCATTGCTCATTGCTACCACAGCATTTGCACAGATTCCTACGCTGATTGAAGTCGGCGAAGAGAACTGGGAGTCGTGGTACCAGAGTGATTTTAAAAATGTACTGAATTTTGTCTCTCAGGGGGCAGACACAGTCCTGCTCACATCGAGTGGCTTTAACTATACCACGGCTGATACTTTTCCGCTTGTAATCAATAGCCCGGTAGTCATCATGGCTGCTCCAGGTCTTGCTGAAAAGCCTATTCTCAGTCACTCGAACCCAGACACCAGCACCTCCATGGAGATTTTCCGAATTCTTGAGAGTGTTGAGTTCAATGGTGTACGCTTTGAAGGTGCGCTTGATCAGCCACGAGGGGTTAAATATGCCCTGCGTTATGGTGATTTTGAGGATACAGGAACAGGACAGATTCATCTCGCTGAATCCGATATCAATATCACTGTTAAAGATTGTGATTTTAACAACTTCCATAGTGAAGGTGACCAGGATAAGCAGGGGAATGTACTCTATTTTCTGAGACCGTTGGATGTGACCAATGATCATATCCATGCCAATAATGTGATCTTTGAGGGATGTACTTTTACTGATATAGGTGACGAGGCAATTCGCATCGCTGAGGGTGAGAAATATCCTTTTGGTACGAGTGGTACGATTGCGTATGACACGCTTATTGTCAGAAATTGTACTTTTGATGATGTCGATGCAGAATGTGTTCGCATTTATGCTGACACAGATACCAGTTTTGTAGGTCCCACATACGTTGATGGGCTGACTCTTATCGAAAACGTGACTGCTGTCAACTGTGCTCCTAGATTCATATATGCTAAAAACTTCCGCAAGACCATTGTTCGCGATGTATTGGTCGCCAATGGTCGCACAACGTCCATCAACCGTCCAGACCGTGGTGACTATGTGATGTCCGTCCAGTTGAGTACATCCTATATCGCTCATATTGACACGTTTGACCTTACCTTTACCTTGTACTCTGAAGAGCGTGTTCAGGGCACCAAGGGTGCTGAAGTCGATGTGGCTACGGTATATGCCTACGATCCTGAATTTACTGATGCTGCCAATGGTAACTACGAAGTGAATTCACCTTATCTATATACTCGTGGTAGTAATGGTGGTTTTATTGGTGACACACGTTGGGCAACCAATCCTCCGCCAGTTGGAACTGTTCCTGAAAATGTTCCAGCCCGCTTCAAACTTGAACAGAATTTTCCAAATCCATTTAACCCATCTACTACAATCAATTTTACTATTGAACGTCCCGATTTTACTTCATTGACCGTATTCAATGTTTTGGGACAGGTAGTCGTCACGTTGAAAAGTGGATTTCTCATGGATGGCGAGTACTCTGTGGTTTTTGATGCATCAGAAATGACCAATGGGGTTTATTTCTATGAACTGCGTCAAGGACAGCACAGTAGCATCCATAAAATGATTTTACTTAAATAAGAAATGGGAGGTTACATGAAAAAACTACTATTCAGCCTTTGCCTAATTGCAATGGCATTTGGTACACTGCAAGCAGCAGTCATTGAAGTCACAAATGCTGACACCAATTCTGTTGCAGATGCAATTGATTTAGCACTACCTGGGGATGTCATTGAGTTAGTCTCCGATGGTGTTTATTTGTCCACTTCACAGATCGCATTGGATCAAGATATTACGATACGTGCAGCGGCTACTTTGGCCAATAAACCAGTTTACAAGTATATTGGCACCTCAACTGGTGCTTATTTATTCAAGGGTTTAGGCTCAGCACACATCACAATCTCAGGTATTGAGTTTGATGGTGATGGGGTAGCTGATGGTGCTGGCGGTATGGCAAAATACTTTGTCATTATCCGCAATGATGATCCTTTGTTAACGCTCGATCTTTTTGTCGATAATGTGGATGCCCACGATTTTGCAGATAAGATTATCAAACCCTATGGAAATGCAGGAATTGATTCTCTTGTAGTCACCAACTCAGTATTCAGTGGTGGCGCTTCTGAAGGTATTACCCTCTATTCAGGGTCTACATCAGATCCTGCTGCGGTTTTCGCCTATGCCGAGATTTCAAATTGCACCTTTTATGCCATCGAACGTGAAGCGATTAAGGGTGACACCTATGTAGGTGGCGTGGTCCGTGTGGATCGCTGTACAATTTATGATTGTGGAAATGTTGAAAACAAACCCATGATCTACTTCCGTGATATGACGGATGTAATTGTTAAGAATAGTATCTTTGCAAATAGTCAAAATGCCGATAGCGGTGAAGAGTTTGCCGATTTTGATTCTGATGTTAGTCTTTTTAATAATAATATCATGTGGGATATAGTCAATTGGGATGTAGGCACTGCAACAGCTACTGATACGCTCACAGCTGATCCAATGTTTGCTGATGCTGTTAACGCCGATTTTACTGTGGGTAATCCCATTGTACTCACCTTTGCTGATGACGGTGGTAGTGTTGGGGATTCACGCTGGATTCCTGCTGTCGAAGTGACTGAAGTGACCAATGATGCTCATAATTCACTGTCAGACGCCATCGCTGCTTCTGCTGCTGGTGATATCCTTGAGTTAGTGTCAAATGGTGTTTATACCATTGATGTTGAAATGGCCCTGGAACATGATATTACCATTCGTGGTTCAGCGGCGTTGCCATCCATGCCTGTTGTCCAATATGTAGGTACCTCCTCAACCCACATGTTCAGGGGTTATGGAAGTTCTCATATTTCGATTTCTAATATTGAGTTTAATGGAAACCGACCTGATGGTGGCTTGGCAAAATACTTTGTCAGAATCGATAATGGTGATCCTACTGCAACGCTGGATCTATTTGTGGACAATGTGATTGCCCACGATTATGCTGACAAAATTATCAAGGCCTATGGCGGTACAGGAATTGACTCTGTTGTTATTACCAACAGTGTGTTTTACAATGGTGCCTCAGAAGGTATCTGTCTGTATGAAGGATCATCCTCTGCAGCGCCTACTGTGATCAACTATGCCGAGGTTTCAAATTGTACGCTTTATGATATTGAACGTGAAGCCATCAAGGCTGAACTGTATGCCGGTTCCGAAATCGTGATTGACAGATGTACCATTTATGCTTGTGGGAATGTTGAGAATAAACCCATGCTCCGCTTCCGTGATGTGACAGATCTGGTCGTAAAGAATAGCATTTTTGCAAATAGTCAAAATGCTGATAGTGGTGAAGAGTTCGCTGATCTTGGAGATCCAGTTGTTCCCACTATCCTCTTCAATAACAATGCTGTTTGGGATGTTGTGAATACTGATGTTGGTGGAGGAACGGTCTCCGATACTGTTCATGTTGACCCAATGTTTGCCGATGCAGCAAACTATGATTTTACATTACCTGAAGATTCACCCTTATACTCATTTGCCGACGATGGTGGCTCCATTGGAGACATGCGTTGGGCACCGCCTCTGGGAGTATATTTCTTGAGCACCTTTGTTGTAGGTGGGGGAGAGATTGCCTTAAATCCCGCTGGTGGTGAATATGAAGAAGGTACCAGTGTGACACTGACTGCCACACCAGATGAATACTATGCATTTGATCACTGGGATCCTGCCATCGTATTTCCACCTGATAATCCTGTGGCAACCATTACAATGAATGAATCAAGGAGCGTAACCGCTCACTTTGTTCCAACCATTACTGAGTATGATGTTTCCCTGGCCACAATTGGTTTTGGACATATTGAAGAGACCATCAGACACCAGTATCCACTGGATGAATATATTGAAGGGGATACGGTTGATTTGACAGCGGTTGCTGATTCCGCCAACTGGGAATTTGCCTACTGGGTAAATGCTGAACAGGATAGTATTGCTGCTGGCGATATTTATTACATCGTTGCCTCAGATACCACCTTTACAGCCATGTTCAGGTCTACACTGGATCAGTTCTCATTGACCACCGTTGTAGCCGGACTTGGAAGCGTAACTGTTTCTCCAATGCCTGTCTCTGGATTCACTACTTATGATGTAGGTACAGTGGTTTCAATTGAAGCAAATGCACCTCTAGGTATTGAATTCTCTGGATACAGTGGAGACGTTACATCAACTGACAACCCTTTGTCAGTTACACTGGATGCTAATAAATCAATCACAGCCACCTTTACAGAGATCAATCATACCGATGGTATTCTAGCTATTGGCTCTGATTGGGACTTGTTAGATGCTCTAGAGTACTCGGGTAACAATTCACAAGTATCAAGGATACTTCTGACTGATGTTGGTCCTTTTGTACCAACTGAAGAGCTTCGTTCCGAAGGCAAAATGCCTCAACTCAATATCACTCAGACTATCGAGATTCTTGGTGCTGATACCCTGAGTGCCAAACCACTGATTATGGGATATACATCCTCAACTGGTGGTAGCAGCTCAGAAGGTTTCTTCAGAATGCGAATGGGCGGTAATCTCACATTGAAGAATGTCGCCATTGATGGATGGATGGATGGTGCACTCGTACCTGCCAAATATCTTTTTCGGGCTGATGATTCTGATAACTTTGGATTTCATACTTCAGTGAAAGCTTTCGGTGTTGATTTTAAATCGACGATTGAAGTTTTCTATAAGAACTATCCTTCAGCCTTTGTTGACTCAATGATCTTTGATCAATGTGTCATTGAAGACATTGGTAAAGAAGCCATCTTTATGAATACTGTTGGCGATGCAGCCTATATTTCCATCACGAACAGTACCTTCAAACGGGTAGGTAGAGAAGTGCTTTACATGAAGAATATGAATCCTGTAACAATTCTTGATCACCTGACCATTGACACTTGTGGTCATGGATATGGTACTGAAGGTGCCAAATTTGGTGCCGTCCGCATTGAGAACACTACGAATGTTACTTTTACCAACTCCATTATCAACAACGTACCCAATACAGCTTACGGGTATGGGTTGCGCGTGGCTGGTGAGAATTCATATGTTGATAATCTGCTCCTGAACAATGTTGCTGAAGATCTTCAGCTGAGAGACGATGCAACCTTGGGTGCCGATGTATTCTGGTACGATCCTATGTTTGCTGATGTCGCTGCAGAAGATTATACACTGCAAGATTCTTCATTTGCCTATCATCTTCAGAGTGATGATTCACCTGCCATCGGTGATCCTCGCTGGGCAACCTCATCTGCTATCGCATCCTACCATGCTTTAAATTTGGATTTAGTAGGTGAAGGTCTTGTTATGCTGAGTCCTGAGCCTATGACCAAGTTCTATCTGCCTAGTACGGTTGTTACAGCTTCGGCTGCTCCTGATTCGCTGGGACAGTTTGATGGTTGGACCGGTGATGTTGTGTCATCTGATGCGGCTGTCTCCCTGACGATGGATGCTGACAAGTATCTCACAGCAAACTTTAGCGTTCCTATGTATACGCTTAACCTGAACGTTAACATGCAATACCAGGTCTTTATCGAGACCTTTAATCCAGCAACGGATTCATTGGATGTTGCCGGCACATTTAATGACTGGGGTGCTGAAGCAACCTGGTTGGAAGATGCTGATGGCGACACCGTATGGTCGGTATCCATGGAATTCCCTGCATTGGCTCCTGATCTTAATTTTGAATACAAATTCAGAATTAATGCCAGTTGGGATGATGCTACATCTGAGTTCCCCTTTGGTGCTCCTGGTCGTATGTTGAATCTGGTGAGTGATACCACAATCACAGTCTGGTATGACAATAAAGATCTGACAACTTCTATTGATGATCATTTGTTACCAGAAGCCTATTCATTAGCACAGAATTATCCCAACCCCTTCAATCCTAGTACTTCCATTTCCTTCGCTCTGTTGGAAAATGCAGATACTAAATTGACCCTCTATGATATGAGAGGTCGGGAAATTGAACAGCTCGTGAATCAGAATATGACCCCGGGACGTTATACGGTAACCTTTAATGGTTCCGCTTACGCCTCAGGTGTTTATTTCTATAGACTTACCAGTGGCAGTTTCTCAGATGTAAAGAAATTGATGCTGATAAAATAAGTTAGTGACAAGCCTGCGGGGTGTTTGTTCATTCCGCAGGCCTTTTTATGAATTTTTTAAAATACATATTATCCCTCTTAACCATCGCATCGCTTTCAGGCGAAAGTACAGTCGTATCTTCAGCGCTGGAAATTCACAGTATTATGGGTGAACTGTCCCCTGGTGATACACTCGTGCTTGCAGATGGTGTGTGGAATGATCAACGCATTTCTATTCACGCGAATGGGAGTGAAACAAATTCTGTTGTGTTAATAGCGGAGACACCCGGTCAAGTAATACTGACCGGGTTCTCTTCTCTGGCACTATCAGGGTCATATATTGAAGTAAATGGGCTGAATTTTCGTGATGGTTATTCAACGGGTGACGGTGTTGTTGAATTTCGACGATATGGTGTGCGAGCAACTAATTGTCGCCTAACCAATACAACAATCTTCAACTACAACCCAAGTAGCATCACTGCTAATTATAAATGGGTGTCCATGTATGGCCGTAACAATCAAGTAGACCATTGCTATTTCGCTGGGAAGTCTCATGATGGAGCCACTTTTGTTGTTTGGCTCACAGAGCCACAAGATCGTGAAAATCACCATATCATTGAATATAACTATTTTGGGTATCGACCTCCTCTGGGTTTTAATGGGGGAGAGACCATTCGGATTGGAACCAGCACCTATTCTATGACGAATTCTCAAACTATCGTTCGCCATAACCTTTTTCAAAAGTGTGACGGTGAAATTGAGATCATATCTAACAAATCCTGCGAAAATATTTTTTTTAACAACACTTTTAGGGATAATGCAGGCTGTTTAACCCTTCGCCATGGTAATCGATGTCGAGTAGAAGGAAACTTCTTCTTCGGTGAAAATAATAACGATGCAGGTGGTGTTCGGATTATCGGAACTGATCACGAGATTGTAAATAATTATTTTGAAGGTTTGCCTGGAACGGGATACCGGGCGGCCATCACGTTTGTTATGGGTGTAGTAGACTCACCCTTAAATCGATATTTTCAAGTTGAGAACGCCACGGTTGCTCACAATACACTCATAAATTGTGCCGAATCGTTTTTAATCGGCTACAGCGGATCAGATGACCAAACTTTATCCCCCATAAATTGTACAATCGCAAACAATGCAGTAGATGCTGGGAATTACGATATTTTCCAATTCGGTCCTCCTGAAGGAAATCCACAAAACTTTAGCTATAGTCAAAATATAGTGATGGGGCGGTCCCTTGGAGTTACAGATACCAGTTCAGGGATCATTTGGCTCGATCCTGAACTCAACCTAGCGGAAGATCACTTATATAGACCAAGTATCACAAGCCCCCTCATTGGCATGGCTTCAAACCTAGATATTGTTGTCAACATAGATATGGACGGACAGGAGAGACCGGCTGCCTCAGATATAGGGGCTGACCAGGTCTCAACAGATCCAATTATCTATGGTCCCATGACAGAGGAGCAGGTTGGTCCCGATTGGATATCACCCCACACAGGGAATCAAATAGTAGAATCCGGCCTAAATACGCTGTTTGAAGCAGCTGCTGTGGCATTACCGGGTGACACACTATTTTTAGCTGGGGAAGAATATCTGTTTTCTATACCTATTATCATCGATAGGGATGTTTGTATCCTGCCTATGCCTAACCTGTCTTTTATACCGGAATTCCGGCCCTCTGATGATGTCTCATCATTGTCAAGCCTGTTTGAGATGCAGGGTGGTGGTGCCCTGGAACTTTCGGGTGTTCTCATTAATGGGGGTGGACAGGATAATAATATTGCTCAACGGATTTTTAATGCTGAATATAGTGATTTGAGTGAGTTGTATTCGCTGGATATCAAGAATACTATTTTTCAAAATATTGGGGTTGCTGGAGATTATGCTTCTGTTTTAGAAGGTGGATCAGGCACTATTGCTGACTCTATCAATTTTCGTAACTGTGAATTTAAGCATGTCATGGGAACGCTATTTATTCTAGATAATCCTGCTGATGAAAGTGGTATTTACAGTGCTAAAAATGTCCTCTTTGAAAATTGTACCTTTTGGGATATTCCCCATGGTGTGTTACGTCTCTACGGGGGAGACAGCAATCCTTATTCCATGGGACCTGTAGTACTTATTGATCAATGTACCTTCCATGATTGTGGGATAAGTGATCTGCCAGTAATAAATGCCAGGGAAGTGGATGTTACCACAATCGCCAATAGCGTCTTTAGCTCATGTAGTCCGGGCGGCACACTTGCTGAACTCTATACTTGGTCGCAAATATACAATTGTGACATCTTCGAAAGCGGGATTGTTGCGCTTCACAGTACGGCGAGTATGGGTGAGGGAATGCTTGAAGTAGACCCATCCTATGCGGATGTAAGCCAGGGACAATTTAATTTACTAGCTGGTTCTATACTCTATGAAAATAATGGAAGCCATGAAATTCCTTATGGGGATAGCCAATGGCATGATCCACTATTGATCGTGGGTATTGTCAATCAGCAACCCGACGCCTTTCAAACAGCTTATAATTATCCGAATCCCTTCAATGCATCAACGACCTTTCACTTTGAGATGGCACGCCAAGCGGTCGTATCCCTTGAAATTTATGATTTGGCAGGGAGGCAAGTTCTATCCAAAGATTTAGGAATTTACCCTGCAGGTACCCATGCAAGTAGTATAAAACTAGATTATTTGAGCTCTGGTGTTTATGTATGGAAATTATTCTACGGAAATGAATATCAGTTAGCTAAGATGACAATTATTAAGTGAGAAATATTGTGAACATATTCAAGATTCAAACCCTTGCCATTATATTAGGAACCTTATTACTATTTACCTGTTCTTCATCTCGGGATATCTCCCCACCGCAGAGTAAAGTGAAGGGTTTTAGCATGTGGGGTGAGGGAGTGCTGGAAGCCAATAAGCTGAAGATCAAGGCGAATGATCCCACGATTATGCCCGCGTTTGATACATTAATCACTGAAGCTGAGATCGCGCTAACCCTCAAAGCCCCCAGTGTTATGGATAAGGCATTTATTGCACCCAGCAATGATAAACATGACTATATGAGCATGGGACCCTACTGGTGGCCCAATCCGGATACACCTGATGGCCTCCCGTACATCAGGAAAGATGGTGAAGTCAATCCTGAACGTAACGGCTATGATAAAGTAAGTGGCTCGATCATGACAGATGCCGTCCGCACACTGACGTTAGCCTATTATTTTACGGATAATAATGTGTATGCTCTGAAAGCAGCAGAGTTATTGAGAACCTGGTTTATCGCTCCTGATACTAAAATGAATCCTCATTTGAACTTTGGTCAATTTATCCCTGGCAAATCAAGTGGTCGCTCTGTAGGTATTATTGAATCACGAAATTTTGTCTTTCTGACCAATTATGAACCTCTTCTAGAATCTTCAGAAGATTGGACAGATATAGATCATACCACATTTGTTGAGTGGATGAATGATTTTCGAATTTGGTTGGTTATAAGCGACTTGGGTCAGCAGGAATTTAATCGTGCCAATAATCATGGTTCATGGTACGATTATCAAGTGCTGGCCCTAAGTCAATACTGTGGTGTAGCAGAAGAGAGTAGAGTATTAGCTGGAAGTGTTCACAAACGAAGATTAGAACATCAGGTCGATGCCGATGGAAAACAATTCGAAGAGCTAGCACGAACAAAATCGTTCAATTACTCGGTCTTTAATCTGGAAGCGCTAACCAAAATAGCGCTACACGCATCATCATACGGGATCAATCTATACCAGGTGGACCAGGAGCTGCAACGCATGACCCTGGCTTTAGATTTTCTATTACCATATGCTGCTGGGAGTGAACCATGGCCATATCCGCAAATATCCAATATGACCCATTCACAGGAAAAGATGATCTTTCTGCTTAACTCAGCGTATTTACAGACCCAAAAACCTGAGTACATGGTTGCTATTAGACAGTTAAAAAGTAGGTTCCCTCGGTCACGTTATCATTTGACAACAGGGGACATGAGCGACACCTCTATAAAACTGGATTAGTTGAAAAGAGAAAAAGTTATGTATACGTATTCAAAAGTTGGCAGCACAGAGACACTAAGCAATAAAATTCAAAATCAGATTGAAGAATCAATCTTGCAGAAAAAATATGTACCTGGTGATAAGCTACCGACAGAGAAAGAAATGTGCGCCATGTTCGGTGTGAGCCGCACGGCACTCCGGGAAGCCCTGCAAATGTTAAGTATTCAAGGCTTGATAAATATTCGTAAAGGCAGTGGGATTTATGTGACTGAATATAATTCCGATAATGCTGTAAAGCCCATGAGTCGTTACCTGCAGATGAATTTGAATCCAGAATTGATTATTCAGGTTGTTGAGGTCCGTAAAGCATTTGAGCCTCAAATTGCTTGGATGGCAGCCCATAATAGAGATGAAGCAGACGTGAAAGCACTTGAAACCAATCTCAATGAGCTTCAAAAGAGCGATAGCCTTGATTCCGAATACCAGGGGGAGATTGATCAAGCCTTTCACTTCAAGATTTGCGAGGCGACCAAAAATCCAATCATTACGCTGCAAATGGATCCCATATTTCGTCTCATGCCGAACATTAGGACAATTGTATATAATACGGTTGATACAGCTTTAAGTGAAGCCGTCGATTACCATCAGCAGATATTTGAGGCGATTAGAGATAAAGATGCCGATGGTGCCCGAGAGGCTATGATGGGTCATTTGGCTGTTGCTGAAGAACATTCTTATCTAATTCTCAACCAGTAGGGTATGAAAATATTTGAAAGCAAAGTGGATATGTTATCCATAATAAATAAGTATGACATGTTATAAAAAAATCGAAATATGAGAGGATTTAAAATGAGTACTGATTTAACCGGAAGAACCGCACTGATTACTGGGAGTATCCAGGGGATTGGCTTCGAGACTGCAAAAGTATTGGCACTACAAGGTGCAAAAGTAGTCCTGAATAACAATGTGGACGCAGATGCACTACAAAGTAAAGTGGATGAAATTAAAGCAGCTGGTGGCGAAGCTATTGGGGTGATTGCTGACTGTACAAATAAAGCAGATGTCACAAAGCTTGTCAACGAAACCGTTTCATTTGGAGGTGGTCTTGATATCCTCATTAATGTAGCTGGTGGCCTGATTAAACGCGTGCCTATTGCTGAATTTGATGAAGCCCATTTTGATACCATCATGAATGTAAACGTGAAAACCGCCTTCTTGGTAACTTCACTTGCAATTCCCCATCTTATCAAGAGCAAATTCGGACGTATTATCAACTTCTCCAGTCAGGCTGCTCACGATGGTGGTGGTCCTGGGGCTGCAGCTTACGCAGCTTCCAAGGGTGCTATCTGGACCATGACCAAAGGAGTTATCAAAGAAGTATCCAAGTATGGTGTTACGGTGAATGCGATTTCACCTGGATTTATTGCAGGGACTGCCTTCCATAACACATTCACCTCACCAGAAGTTCACGAAAAAGTGACTGGAATGGTTCCTCTCGGTCGTTTGGGTGAATCCGTAGATGTTGCCAATGTTGTTCTCTTCCTGGCCTCGGATTTAGGCGCTTATGTAAATGGACAGAGTATCCAGGTTAATGGTGGCTTATACATGCCTTAGGGCCGGTGAAAGAATGACTAAATCTATTAGCACCATTGCATTTTCATTCCTCCTGATTCTGGGTTGTTCTCAGAATCAGGAGGTAATGCTGTCAACCCACCCATCTCTGAGTTTGTCTTCCTCTGAAGCTCAGGAAATTGTGTCGAATCTCAATAAATATCCTCTTCTTGCAAGCAGCTATCAAGATCTGAAAGATGCTGCAGATCAGGCATTGAATTTTACTACGGAGGTACCTCTTCCAGGTGAATCAGGTGGTTATGCCCATGAAAAGCATAAACAGAATTACCGGGATATGAAAAATACTGGTTACATGTACACCTTCACAGGGGAAGAGAAGTATGCCCAATTTGTTAAGGGTATGCTTGATAAATATGCTAAACTCTATCCAACACTGGGACCTCATCCACTTTCCAAAAAGCAAAAACCGGGTCGACTCTTTCATCAAGTTCTGAATGAATCGGTATGGCTACTAAACACTGCCCAGGCTTATGATTGCATTTACGATTGGCTTGATCCTGCAGATCGTGAGAAGTATGAGACTAACATTTTTAGTCCAATGGTAGAACTCTTCTCTGTTAAGTATGCTAAAGCATTTGACAGAATCCATAATCATGGGATGTGGTCATCTGCTTCTGTAGGCATGATTGGCTTAGCCATGGGCAATGATGAGTATGTCAACCGTGCAATATTCGGTACAGAGAATAATGGCACGGGTGGTTTTTTGGCTCAAGTCGAACATTTATTTTCGCCTGATGGCTACTATATGGAAGGCGCTTATTACGTCCGTTATGCTATACGCCCCCTGCTGTATTTTGCAGAAGCACTGGAGCGTAATCGTCCCGATCTAAAAATTTATGATTTTAAGGACCAGATTATCAGGAAAGCCTTTTACTCCATGGTCCAGATGACCAATCCTAATGGTGAATTCTTCCCAATCAATGATGCCAGCCAGAGCATGAATATTCTGGCCCCGGGAGTCATGTATGGAACATCAGTCATCCTGGATCGCTATGGATATGATAAAAATCTTCTCGGCTTAGCCAAAATTCAGGGTGAAGTCTACCCCAACGGTTCTGGAATGAAATTAGCCCAGGCTTATGCCAGGGAAGCGGAAGTTATTGAACCATCCTGGTCTAGTATCGAGTTTGTGGATGGTGATGATGGGACGCATGGCGGGTTTGGAATTTTAAGAGCCGGACACGGTAAGGATCAAACTGTCCTGGCCATGAAGTATGGTGGCCACGGGTTAGGTCATGGCCATTTTGATAAATTACACTTCATGTTTTACGATCAAGGCGAGGATGTGGTCCCAGACTATGGATTCAGTCGCTGGGTCAACATTGAAACCAAATATGGTGGTAGGTATTTACCTGAGAATAACTCCTACGCCAAACAAACCATTGCCCATAATACGCTGGTTGTTGATGGTAAATCTCAGAATGACGGGAATCGAGTAGCAGCCGATAAAGTGCATGCAAATCGTCATTTCTTTAATACCAGTGATCCTGATATACAGATTATGAGTGCCACATCAGACGATCACTTCGAGGGAATAGCCATGCAGAGGACCATGCTGCTTGTGAGAGACGATCGTCTTGAATACCCTGTGGTGGTGGATATTTATCGCGTGAAAGCAGATAGAAAACATCAGTACGATATGCCTGTTCATTTCAAGGGATTTCTCATGAACACAAATTTTAAATATGAGAGTGATGCTAAACAGCAGAGACCATTGGGTGCGTCTAATGGATATGAGCATATTTGGAAAACAGCCGCTGCAACTGTCACATCTGATGCCGTGATTACCTGGTTGGATGGTCATCGTTATTATTCATATATAACTGATATCCCAAATAAATCAGAAATCTTATTCGGTATGATAGGAGCTAATGATCCCAATTTCAATTTACGGAATGAACCTGTTTTCGTAAGAAGAACAATGGGGAAAAATATGGTTTTCGCCAGTATTCTTGAGCCACATGGATACTATAGTCTGGCTGGTGAAAAATCTGTCAATGTACATCCCACTATTCAGGAGATCGAAGTGATTGGTTATTCTGATGAAGCGACTGTTGTGTCTGTGAGTGGGGCAGAGGGTCTCAACTGGACCATTATGATAAATAATGCTGAAGCTGATGCTGAAGCCGAACATACTGTTGAATTTTCAGGAAAAACCTTTTCCTGGAATGGAAATTACAAAGTCATTCGGAACTAACTCTAGGAGAATTTTATGAAGGCTACTGAAGGCAAAAAAATTAAGGGATTGAGATGGTGGATCATCGCGCTCATCTCTTTGGCTACAGTGATAAACTATATCGATCGATCTGCCCTGGGAGTCATGTGGTGGGCTGAAGGTGATTGTATTGCCAAGGATCTGGGATACACAACTGCAGACATAGCCAAACAGAAATATGCCATCATACTAAATGTATTTATGGTGTTTTACGCCATCGGACAATCTGTAATGGGTCGAGTGTTCGATAAAGTCGGTACGCGTATTGGATTTGTATTGTCAATCGTGATCTGGTCAGTCTCAACTATGTTTCATGCGCTTGCGAGAGGCGTTATGTCCTTTTCATTTTTTAGAGGCACACTGGCTGTCGGCGAGGCCGGAAACTGGCCTGGCGCTGTGAAATCCAATGCTGAGTGGTTTCCTCAACAGGAGCGCGCTGTCGCACAGGGACTTTTTAACGCCGGTGCATCCATCGGATCTGTCATTTCTCCTCCTCTGATTGCAATTATGTTTATCGCTGTTGGATGGAAGGCAACCTTTGTAGCCATTGGTCTTTTAGGTCTATTGTGGATCATCCCATGGATGATCATTAACAAATCTGACCCAGAAAAACACCCCTGGATCACCGAAGAAGAGAAAACCTACATCCTAGGTGGGAGACCAGCTGTGAGCCATAATCCTGAAGCGGAAAAAGCCATGACTATGGGCGAGATCGTTTCCCATAAGGCTTCCTGGTCAGTTCTGATAGCTCGCTTTTTTCATGAACCTATCTGGTGGCTCTTTGTGGGTTGGATGCCAATCTATCTGGCTGCGACCTATGGTTTTAACGTCAAAGAAATTGGAGCATTCGCCTGGGTTCCCTATGTTGGGGCGGCCTTAGGCTCGGTAGCAGGTGGCTGGTATAGTGGAAAACTCATCGCATCTGGAAAAGCTGTGGGTGTTGCCCGTAAGACAGCTATTGTAATTGGCTCCACATTGATGTTTCTAGGACTCGTATCTACTATTATGATTGCCGACACACCTGAAAAGTTTGTGGGGATTGTCGCCATCGTATTGTTTGGATTCCAGTTCTCCATTGGAAACGTACAAACCATTCCTTCAGACATCTTGAAGGGCTCTTCTGTAGCTACTTTGGCTGGTCTGGGTGGAACTGTCGGTGTCTTTTCTGTAATTATCATGAATTTTCTTATTCCAGTATTCACATCAGAATCGTTTACCCCCGCATTTGTGATCATCGCTTTATTTGTACCCCTCGGTGTCTTAGCGGTCTTCTTATTGGGCGGTAAATTGGAAACAGTTAAGTAGGAGCTTGAGAATAAATGGCAACCATACATGTAAAATCTAGTGACATTCCTGTAGAACATGTTCAGGAAGGTATTGATCGTCAGATAATGGGTTACACCAAAGACCTGATGTTGGTAAGAGTTGAGTTCAAAAAGGGTGCTGAAGGCTATGTCCATAATCATCCTCATGAACAGGTCACTTACGTTGAATCAGGGTCATTTGAAGTCAATCTTGGTGGAGAAAAGAAAATTCTGACTGCCGGTGATGCCTTTGTAATGGAGAGTGATATTGAACATGGAGCGATCTGTTTAGAAGATGGTGTCCTCATCGATACATTCTCTCCCATGCGTGAGGATTTTCTTGAAGCTTAATAAGGTATTGATCAATGAATAAACAAGATGTACTAAATAAAATAATGAGTGTTGGAATTGTCCCCGTCGTTCGCATTGCGGATGGGGGACAGGTCTTGGATGCTGCCGATGCGCTTATTGCTGGTGGAATCACCATTATGGAAGTCACCATGAGTTCCACCAGGCCATTTGAGATCATCAAAAATCTCAAAGCAAGATATGGGGATAAGCTATTGGTGGGGTTGGGGTCAGTCCTTAACGAGAAAGTGGCGGAACAGGGTGTTGATGCCGGCGCTGAATTTATCGTTTCTCCAATTTTTGATGAGAGCGTTCTCAAAGTGGCTCAGAAACATGAAAAAGCATCCATCCTCGGTTCTTTGACACCTACAGAAATTCAACATGCATTTTCTGCAGGGACAGATGTGGTAAAAGTGTTTCCTGCGACCAAATTTGGGCCTGGATATTTCAAAGACATACTGGCACCCATGCCCCATCTTAAAATGACACCCACTGGTGGAGTTGATTTGAGCAACGTGGCTCAATTTCTGAAAAATGGAGCCGTTTGTGTAGGGGTAGGCTCTGCTCTGTTAAAAAAAGATTTAATTGCAAATTCAAAATGGGAAGATCTCACTGATCTTGCCCGACAATACTGCGCCGAAGTTGCAAATGGACGCGCATAGGGGATAAGCTATGAGTCAAAAAATAGTCACATTTGGGGAAATCATGTTGAGACTTGCTCCATATGATTATTTACGTTTAGCTCAGGCTGATAGCTATCAGGCAACCTTCGGGGGTGGTGAGGCAAACGTAGCTGTTTCACTCTCAATATTAGGAAATGATGTGGAGTATGTCACCAAGCTCCCAGCCAATCCAGTTGCCGACGCGGCACTCTCAAATGTTCATAAATATGGTGTAGGTACAGCCCATGTGGTACGTGGTGGTGACCGAATGGGAATTTACTTTCTGGAACATGGTGCTTCAGTCCGGCCTTCCAAGGTTACCTATGACCGTGCCCATACGGCTATTTCAGAAGCCTCTCTGGATGATTTTGATTGGGCCACCATTTTCTCAGGAGCGACATGGTTCCACACAACAGGTATCACTCCTGCATTGTCGCCTCAAACGGCGGCGGTGACTCTTCAGGCGGCGAAAGCAGCCAAGGCTGCAGGTCTTACCGTTAGTTGTGACCTGAATTACCGAGGGAAACTCTGGACGCGTGAAGAAGCAAAGAACGTGATGACGGAACTGGTACAATTCACAGATGTAATTATCGCCAATGAAGAAGATTGCGCTGATGTCTTCGGTATCCGGGCTGCTACGACAGATGTACACAAAGGTGAACTGGATGTGGACCACTATAAAGAAGTAGCACAGGAAGTCATGAAAATTAGCAAGGCTAAAATGGTAGCCATTACGCTCAGGGAAAGCCTCTCTGCAAGTGATAACAATTGGGCCGCCATGCTTTATGATGGAAAGGACTTCTTCCTTTCTAAAAAATATACGCTGCATATTGTTGATCGTGTGGGGGGAGGAGATTCCTTCGGTGCAGGGCTGATCCACAGTCTGGTTGCAGGTATGCAACCTGCAGATGCGCTTGAATTTGCTGTGGCTGCATCAGCTCTGAAGCACACCATCGCGGGTGACTTCAATTTGGTGACTGAAGCTGAAGTTCTGAGTGTGGCTGGAGGAAATATTTCTGGCCGTGTTCAACGCTAGGATTTAGGTCCATCATGAAAAAGTTGTTTTTCACTGTTTTGTCAGCTCTTTTTGCCGTCGGATTAATGGGGCAACCCGCCTTTGATATTCCTGGATTCTACAACGAAGATGGCAGTGTGCATGAAATACTGGATCCATACTGGCCTTGGGGCGATACCGTCAACGTCCTTGATTATGGTGCCGATGTCCTCGATAATGATAATGACGATAGACCTGCTATAGAAGCTGCGGTAAACGCCGCTTCAATGGGGGATTTGGTTTACTTTCCTAATGGTGTGTACAATATGAAATCCGCTCACACCTCAAGCAGCACCTCGCATATTGTCTTGTCAGATGGCTATCATCTCCATGGGGAATCTATGGATGGTGCTGTCATAAAATCTCAATTTCCACTTGGAGTAAATGAAAGCTCAACGACCAAGACAGTTTCCATTTTTGGCAAGTTCGCTATTACTATAAAAAATCTGACGTTCACATCAAATTTCGACGGAGTTTATTACACCGATAGGGTTTACAACAATCCCGATCGATCAGCACCCGGGGTCCACATCTATATTGATGATAGTGGGAGTACACCATCCAGGCGGGTCACTGTAGATAACTGTAAATTTGAAAAATTCAGAGCGATGGCCATAAGATTAGCCAATTCATCAGACTGCATTGTGAGAAATTGTGATTTTAGTCTGGCCACCGATGTCGGTGGAGGCGGAGCAGGCTACGGAATTTCTTTGCAAGGTAATGGACATGGTAACGACAGCTATGGTCTGGCACGGGATAGTCGATATAATTTAATTGAAAACAATACTTTTACAGGTCCCCAAATTCGTCATGGTGTTGTCGTCCAGTATTTCTCTCATAACAATCTGGTTCGTAATAATGTGATCGTTGGGACTATCATGGATGCCCTGGACCTCCACGGTGAAGACGAATATAACAATGAGTTTTGCTTCAACACAGTGACCGATGTGACCATGGGTGGGGGCGTTGGTGTGGGCAATACGGGTGCAGAGCATGATGCATCGGGGTATAATAATTACATTCACCACAATACTTTTATCAATTGTCGTGAAGGGGTAAAGGTTTACCTGGGTTCACCCCATACTCGCATAGAGCACAATACGGTTGAGAGCTGTGCTGTGAGTAGTGGTAAAGGTTTCTATATCCTTAATGGACCCCATACTACCATCAAAAACAACACAATCCGCTACAATAATGCTTCTGGCTTCGCCGGCATTTATCTACAACATGATAATGGAACCCTCGGGGCATATGATGGAGATCCAGAATATGTATGGATCGATAGCAATCAGATTTACTATAACTCCAATGGTATACTCATCGAGAACGGACAGAACATCTACATTGGTTCGGGAAATGTGGTGAACAATAGCACGGTTTATGATACACTTTTTGGTGTGAATGTCACCTGGTGGGATGTTTCCAGTGTTGACCCATTCATCTTACCAAGTGAGCTGCTACTCATGTCAAGCTTTCCCAACCCATTTAATGCTGGGTTTGTCCTGGATATTACCATTCCCAAAAGCGAAAATACGAGCCTAGCGCTTTTGGATATTCGTGGTCGCATGGTAAACACAATCCATGAAGGCAACCTTCAGGCCGGTCATCATCGTTTGAGTGTAGAACCGGGAAATATTAGTAGCGGAATTTACTTTGTACATCTGAAACAAGGTGCTGATACTCAGACACATAAGATTATACTGGCTCGTTAATAATTCATAAATAGTTTGGGAGAAAGTCTGTGATGAGACTAACAATGATACGGTTATTCCTGGTGATTGTGATGGGCCTTGTTTTCTATACATGTCAGAATTCTATAGTACAAAATAATCAGATGACCTCTGCTGAAATCAAATTCACAGAGATTCCAAGTGATAGTGTTTTGCTATACGCTCTCAGTCCAAATATTGCCGGTCTCAAGCAAGTTTATAAAGCACGCGACAAAGGGGAATGGGAAACTGCCCTCAATTATCTGGCAGACTATTTCAAGGAGACGGCCAAAACTCGCTACTATTTTTCATGGGAAGATTTTCCAGAAAAATACAAACAATATTTCGAAATATTTCCCAATCGACTGGATTATCACCGTCGACATTCAGCAGATATGAAAGCTATGTATGGTTCTGATACGCAGTGGGAACTTCCTTTTAAGAATCTTCGAGGCGAAGATGTTACAGCCTATCGTCTAAGACACCTCTCTCGTCAGAGTAAGCATAAAGATATGGTATTGACTTATTTTGCCAATCCATCAGAAACTGAAAACCTCAGGTACTGGGTGGAACAAATGGCTGACCTGAATGTTGCTTTTGGTGAAAACAAGTATGACCAGGGAGGCAATGCCGTTTACGAGGTCTTCCGAGCTGGAAAGCGTACTCACAAATGGCTCTGGGGACATCATGCCTATCTCAGTGCTCCGAATTATACCCGAGAAGATCAGGTAGAATCCATCCGCACCTTTCTGCATACGGCTGCCCAATTGGCTGAAAATGGTAAAAAAGTGAGGCACGGAAATCACCACACCCGGGGCATGGTTGCCCTGTTTGAAATTGCATCCACTTATCCTGAGTATGCTCAGTCCTCAAACTGGCTTGAGCTAGCAATCACGGGTGTAACCTGGCATCTTGAAAATGAAATTAATGCCGATGGGTTTCAGTTTGAACGAACGGTTCATTATCACAAAAGTGACATCGAAAATTTTTTCAGAGTTTGGCAATTGGCGAAGCGTGGGAATATTCAGCTTCCAGAAGTGTATGCGACTCAATTTAAAAAGATGTTTGATGCTCTGCTGGTACTTGCTCAGCCTGACAAACAGTTGCCAGTCCTTCAGGACGATACAGATGCCATCCATGCTGAAACCAATAAATTGTCTGATGCCATGGCGATCGGCACCATTCTCTGGCAGGAACCAGCCTATAGATATTTTAGTTCTGGCGATGTATCCCCTCTCTTTTTCTGGTTACTGAATGAAGCAGATCTGAATTTATTGGAAAAGGGCGTGGTAGAACATCCAACCCTATCATCCGCCTCTCTCGAGGAAACAGGATATTATGTTATGCGTAATGGCTGGGAACTAGATGATGAATACATGGTGATTACAGCGGGGCTCAGTGAGAGCAAACCAGATCATCAACATGCTGATATGTTGGGATTGGTTGCTTATGCCAATGGCAATGAAATATTACCGAATTACCAGGTTAAATACAATAAACCGGATTTTCGTTTTTGGAAAAATAGTTGGACCAAAAGTGTTATGCTGGTAGATAGCATGACCCAGACTCAGAAATGGAAGGGCAATAGTGGGGGCTCCGGTTTTGGGAAATGGCTGGATTTACCAGAACCTAGGGTATTGGCCTCTCATTTTGGAAATGATATTGATTACTTCGCAGGCACTCACAATGGCTTTGATGGTCAAAATCTTACCTACCTAAGAGAGGTCCTATTTATAAAAGATGGCTTTTGGATTGTTCGGGATGCATTTACCAACCTGGATAAAACGAACCACGAATATCAACAGGTTTGGCAAGGGCTATATGAGGAATTAGATGAGACTACTGTTCAACGAAAATTTGATAATGGAAGTCAACTTCTCATAAAAAGTATTGATCGAGACAAAGGTCTTGAATGGCGCCATGGCAGATTTGCTACTAAAGGGAATGTCCTCAGAGTTCAAAGTAGCTCGCAAAGCAATTTCTCTATGAATACGCTTATTCTTCCTATCGCTGCCAATTCAGAAAATCTCCCTGGAGGCTGGAAGGTGGGTCAAGAGCTCCCTATCAGCGGGGAGTTTAAGGGAATCGATGTCGGCAGCATAAATTGGATATTTACCTCCGCAGATGAACTGGTCACATTTACTGATCATATTCAAACACCTCGTGGAAGTGTTGAATTCTCGATTCCTGGGATTGTACATCTTATCAAACAGGGGGATGCTTATCAGATTACGATATATACATCCCAAACTCTAAAATACACACTAACACAACACGACAAGAAAGGTAGTGAAGGTGTGATTGCACCCCCGCGCTTTATCATTAACCTATAAAATCTTGGAATGTCTCGCATGAAATTGATACACATCATTATCTCCCTTTTGTTACTCAGTATGAACCTGCTAGGGAATATTATTAATGTGAACAATGCTGAGGATCTGGAAATTGCAGCTGAAACGGCAAGTCCTGGGGACACAATTATTGTTGCAACAGGTATCTACGATACTGAAGGTTCTATCACCATGATCTCAGGTGGGACTGAAACCGCACCCATTCTAATCAAAGCTGCAGAGCTAGGCTCGGTTGAGCTCACTGGAGAAACATATTTTGATCTTCGCCAGATTGCTTTTGTGACTATTCAGGGCTTTATATTCACATCAACTGATGTCACTGCAATCAAGTCACAAGCTTCCAATCATATACGTATTACACAAAATGTGTTTAGGCTTCGCGAGACAGAATCACGCAAATGGATAGTGATTCAGGGTATTTGGGACAATCCCAATGCCCCCAGCCACCACAACCGGATTGACCATAATTTGTTCGAAGATAAGCATCTACCAGGAAATTTCATCACCATCGATGGCCAGGCAGACCCTGTCTACCAGTCATCTCAGTACGATCTTATCGATCACAATCATTTTAGAAATATTGGACCCCGAGTACAAAACGAGATGGAAGCGGTAAGGATTGGTTGGAGTGAAATGTCCATGTCCAGCGGATTCACGACTTTGGAATACAACCTTTTTGAAGACTGTGACGGTGATCCAGAGATCGTATCAGTGAAAACATGCGATAACATCGTACGTTACAATACGTTTCGCAGTTCACAGGGCACGCTTTCGCTTCGTCATGGGAATCGTTCAACCGTGCAGGGTAATTTCTTTTTCGGTGAGGGGAAACCAGGATCCGGAGGATTGAGAGTCTATGGCGATGATCATGTCCTAGTAAATAACTATTTCCACGGTCTCTTGGGGACAACCTGGGATGCACCTATTACATTGACCAACGGTGATTATGACTCGGGCACCAGTTATAGTAATCATTTTAGAATAAACAGGGCTCTCGTACTTAACAATACGCTGGTTGAAAATACCCACAATATTGAAATCGGTTTTACCAATAATGGCAATTACGATAGACCTCCCAGAGATGTCATCATGAAAAACAACCTGGTTTATGGTGGGGGCGACGATCTGATTATCATTCATACTGAACCCATAAATATGACCTGGATGACCAATCTTATGTATCATAAGACTGGAGGAAATATTGGTTTATCTTTACCAAGTAACCAGATTCTGAGTGTTGACCCAGATTTGGAGCTGGTGGATGGATTATATAGACTCAGTAGTGTCAGCCCTGCCATCAATTCAGGAACGCCTACTACTGCTATTAGCATCGATATGGATGGACAGCCTCGGAGTACACCCTCAGACATTGGTGCAGATGAATATAATATTATAGATCCTATCCTGACTTATCCGTTGACTGCGAGTGATGTGGGTCCTCAAGCATTGGATCCTGTGGCCATCGATCTGGGTAGTAACATGTTGCCGCAAGCACCAACAGTACAGATTAGTCAATACCCGAATCCTTTCAACTCTCAGACAATTCTGAGCATCGCAGCTATTTCACACGAAACAATGAGTGTTCACCTATTGGATATTCGAGGGAGATATCTCAAGGAAATCTGGCATGGAGTGTTTTCTCAGGATGAATTGAAACTTAACCTGGATATGAACATCTACCCATCTGGTCAATACTTTGTTGTTGTCAGAACTAAAATGGGAAATAGTATAAAAGCAATTCATCACCTGAAATAGTAGGTCTAGGATAAGACGAACGAGGTACCAGAAGAAAATGGCCATGAAAAGTAGACTAAAACTTCCTGTAGGAGTGTCACTCTTTATTGTATTCCTTCTCCCCATTTCCCTTCAGGCAGAGCTTCGAATGGCTAACATCTTTGGGAACAATATGGTTTTACAACGAGATGAACCCATTCACGTTTGGGGTTGGTCCAATCCAGGCTCCCGCATTCAAGTAGGACTTGGCGCGCACGTGAATATTACCTCCGCAGATACATCAGGGAAATGGACTGTCAGCATAGCCGCATTACCAGCGGGTGGTCCATATACACTGACTGTTGTTGGTGAAAATTCACTAGAATATTCAAATGTTATGGTTGGTGAGCTTTGGATTTGTTCAGGTCAATCCAATATGGGCATGAAAGTGGGGGGCTCGAGTCGAGTCTTGAATTACAAAGCTGAAATCGAATCAGCAAATTATCCTGAGATCCGTTTATTAACTGTGGAAAGAGATATGTCGGCTACTCCATTAACCGACGTTCAAACGAAAGGGTGGGTGGTCTGTAGCCCTGAAACGGTTGAAAACTTCTCAGCAACAGCCTATTTCTTTGGCCGGTATTTGTATGAGGAGTTAGATGGAATCCCCATTGGACTCATCCATACCTCCTGGGGTGGGACAAAAATTAAGGCCTGGACCAGTGTCGAAGCTTTGTCAAAAGAAAATCTATTTCTAGATGAGATTAATCGTGTTAAATCCAGCAGTACAGAGCAGGATGATTCTATTCTTCAGGGGTACAAGGAAGACGTGCTGGAATGGAAATCCAGGATTGATCGTGCTGCCAATGATCTCGAGGGTGAATTGCACAAGGCTCTCACAGATGCTTCCAATGATAGCTGGTCATCAATGGATATTCCCAATTATTGGGAAACTCAGCCCGCTCTTAAGCAATATGATGGTATCATTTGGTTTAAGCGATTGATCAATATTCCAGAAACCTGGACTCGTAAAATACTTCAACTAAGCATGGGTACAATCGATGATTATGATTGGACATTTATAAATGGTCAGAAGATTGGCCACAATGGGTCACGTTCTAGGCCGAGCGAGTATCAAATAAGTCCCCAGCAATTTCAGACAGGGGAAAATACCCTCTCCATTCGCGTCTTGGATGTAAATCGACGGGGTGGATTGTGGGGGCGTCCACAAGATCAGTACCTTACACCCATCGATGGAGGCGATACACTTTGGTTGAGTGGACAATGGAATTATAAACCCGTTTTGAATACTAAGGAAAAAGATTTGGCTCCACCCAGGCGACCCTATCTGCATAATCGTCCGACCGTATTGTATAATGCCATGCTAGCACCCCTGCTGCCCTTGACTTTTAGAGGAGTGATTTGGTATCAGGGAGAATCAAACATTAGTCAGGCACATCTCTACCGACAAACCTTTCCCATAATGATTGAAGATTGGAGAGAGGCAACTCAGAAGACATTTCCTTTTCTTTATGTCCAACTTCCCAATTGGGGTCCCAGAGTCGAATCCCTTGGAGAGGCGCCCATAGCAGAATTGCGAGATGCTCAGTCTGCTGCTCAAAGCCTTCCGAAGACGGCCATGGCAGTGACGCTTGATATTGGGGATGAACGAGATATCCATCCAAAAAATAAACAGGAAGTGGGTCGTCGTCTGGCTTTACTTGCCTTGCAGGATGTGTATCATCGGGAAGACATTCTTGCAGTTGGACCGCGCTACCTGGATCACAAATTTCAATTTGGAAGAACTATCGTCACCTTTTCTCATATAGGGGAGGGACTTATCACGGGTGATGGCCGAGCACCAGTTGGTTTTAGTGTGGCTGGGAAGGATGGAATATTTTACTCAGCAAAAGCCAAGATCAGAGGTGATCGCATTATTTTGAACACCTGGCGAGTGTTACGTCCAGTAGCTGTTAGATATGCCTGGGCAGCAAACCCTGATATTAACCTCACCAACACAAGTGGATTACCTACGGCACCATTCAAAACCGATCATTGGCTTGATTCTACTCAATAATACCATAGCTGTATTCAAATAACTATGATGTACCGGAAACGCTTGCCATACCAATGATAGCCTATAACTTAACCGGTAAAGTAATTTAGCAGGAATTAATCGTGAATAAGAAAAAACCAATTACCCTCCAGGACATGGCGACGCAACTGGGAATCTCAAAAGTTTCGGTATCCAAAGCGTTGAGAGGACAACCTGACATCGGAAAAGCGACCACCGAAAAGGTGATGGCACTCGCCGAAGCGTTGGGATATCGACCGAATATTTTAGCTCAGAAACTGACCGCCAAACAGACCCGTACCATTGGCCTGGTTGTTCCGAAGATTGCCCACCATTTTCTGACCCAGGCGATCGACTCGATTTACACTTTGGCAAACGAAAAAAACTATGATATTGTGATGATGGTCTCAGAGGAAAATGATGCTCTTGAGAAGAGACACATTGAGACCCTGTTGTCCATGCGAGTAGATGGGCTGCTTGTTTCAATCACCGAAAAAACCGAAAACACTGATATATTTGCACAGGTCAAGAAGAATGGAACACCGCTTGTTTTCTTTGACAGGGTGATCCAAAATATTGGAGCGACTTGTATCCACTCAGAAGATTTTCTTGGCTCAGAAATGCTTATTAAACATGCAGTAAGCAAAGGGTATCAGAGCTTCGGACATATTGGGGGCTATCAACATGTAAGTATTGGTGAGCAAAGATATGCAGGATTTGTAGCTGCTTTAAAGCAAAACGGCTTGTCCGCTGATGATAATCATGTGCATTTTGGTGGTTTTAGTCGTGCCGATGGTTACATCGGATTAAAGGAGCTGCATTCTCGAGGGGAGCTACCGCAAATTATATTTGCCGTTACTTATCCCGTGGCATTGGGCGTCTTGAGCTATGCAAATGAGGTCGGGATTAATATTCCAGATGAATTGGATCTGGTCTGTTTTGGGAGTAGCGACTATAATACCTTTATTTCTCCCTCCATCACAGGGATCAAACAACCCGCCCAAGAAATCGGTCAAATCGCTTTGGAACAGGTACTGCGCCAAATTCAAAGTCCTGATGAGAACTCAATTGAATGTATTTCAGTTCCAGTCAAACTTAATCAAGCTGATACCTGCATCGAATTCAATCCACACCCTATGAGGTCACAATGAAAAGATTAGTTGTCATTATCTTACTTTCTGTCATGGGTCTGCTTACGAATGATGATCTAAACGCATCCCAAAAGCTTGAGATAAAAGAGATTAAGCGCATCATGATGGATGTCGCGAGTTATCAAGTCAAAAATCCCACACACCACCGGAGTAAAAATCGAGACTTTCCCAACGGGTGGGTACCAGCCTCTTTTTATATCGGGATGATAACAGCCTATGAAGCTACTCAGGATAAATATTACCTGAAGCGGACCCAGAAGTGGGCCAAAAAGAACAACTATGAATTGGGACCCCGTTTGCGACATGCCGACGATCATGCCTGTGGATCTGTGTACTTGAGCCTACCCTCCAGTTTCTCCAGCGATGAGCAGCTCGTGTCTGTGAGGGCAGTTTATGATAGCCTGATGGCCACTCCTGTGCCAGGCAGGGAGGACTGGTGGTGGTGTGATGCCCTGTTTATGTCTCCTCCAACTCTGGCACAATTGGGTAAGGTCACGGGCGAGAAGAAGTATTTTACCTATCTGCATCAAATGTATTGGGATACCGCAGAGCATTTGTTTGACAAAAATGAGGCCCTATTCTATAGAGATCAACGCTATTTCTATCGCCGTTCAGCGAGTGGTAAGAAAGTATTCTGGTCCAGAGGCAATGGTTGGGTGTTTGCCGGTCTGCCTCGCATTATTTCAAATCTTCCAGAAAAAGACAAACAACGCACATCATACATTGAACTCTTCAAGACTTTGGCTGGTTCGCTAAGTGCGCTTCAAGGGCAAGATGGGCTATGGCGATCAAGCCTTTTGGATGCTCAGGAATATCCAAACCCGGAGAGCAGCGGGAGTGGATTTATCATCTATGCATTAGCTTGGGGAATTAACAATGGCTATTTGGATCATGGTGTATATGGGCCAATAGTTTGGAAAGGATGGCGGGAATTGGTTCAAACTGTACATCCTAATGGAAAAATTGGCTGGGTTCAGGACATCGGCATGGATCCAAAAGATGTAAGCTTTAATGATACGCATGCCTATGGAGCAGGTGCTTTTTTACTTGCTGGTTCGGAAATGATTAAAATACTGAAAAATTATGGGAATTCATTTGATGAATAAGAAGTTTTTATGGGGAGTATTGCTCCCAATTGTTTTTGCTACAATTGCCTGTGTGTCACTTCCCGGAAATGCTGGGCTAGACCCAAATGACAATGATTTTAAAATCCAGACAATTGATCTTTCCGCTCAGGAATCACGAGCGGTATTTCTGATTAACCAGGATTGGGCATATCTGGAGAAGGCCATTGATCATGGGGAAGTGGATGAGTCATTACCAACAGAATGGAAATCAATTGATTTACCTCATACCTGGAATGCGCTTGATGCAACGGATAACAATCCTGGCTATCGACGCTCCTCAGGCTGGTACCGGAAACTTTTTAAAATTCCAGAGCTTAATAAGGTGTGGATTCTGCATTTTGAAGGGGTCAATATTTCTGCCAAGGTCTATGTAAATGGGCAAAAGGTGGGGGGGCATGTGGGTGGTTATGTTGGTTTTGATGTGGATATGACTGCTTCACTTAATCCAGGAAAAGTGAATGAAATATTAGTGTGGGTTGATAACTCTGTGAATCCAAATATCATCCCATCCCAAAAATCTGATTTTTTTATCTATGGAGGGATTACCCGGGATGTCTGGCTGAGCGCCCTCCCAAAGGTATATCTGGACCAAGTTCAAATCTCAACTCCTGAGGTAAGTGCAACGCGGGCAAATACTGACTTATTAATCAAGATACAAAATGAGAATACAATAGCATATGATATTAACCTATCAGTAGAACTCACTGACCCTCAGGGAGATATAGCTCTTACTTCAAATCATACTTATACTACTGAAGTTGGTCAAGATACTTTCAGAATGGCTTTGCCAGAACTTCCGAATCCTCAGTTATGGTCACCCTCTAAACCAAATTTGTATACCCTCCGAGTTGTTGTCACAGGCACAGGCTTTGAGGACATCGTTAATGAAAAGGTTGGATATCGTTGGTTTGAATTTCAAGAACACGGTCCCTTCCTGATAAACGGTGAGCGCCTATTGCTCAGAGGTACCCATCGCCATGAAGAATGGGCTGGATATGGTAACGCCATGCCAGACTCTCTCCATCGCAAAGATATGGAGATGATTAAAGAGATGGGGGCCAACTTTGTCCGACTGGCTCACTATCCCCAGGATCCTGAAATTTATAGGGCATGTGATGAACTGGGCCTCCTGGTTTGGGATGAGTTACCCTGGTGTCGTGGGGGAATGGGAGGAACAGAATGGAAATTCAATACTGAACGACTTTGGCGTGAGCAAATCAGTCAAAATTATAACCACCCCAGTATTATTCTTTGGTCTGTAGGGAATGAACTTTATTGGCAGCCTGATTTTGAAGGCGGTGGCAATGTTGACTCCCTGGTGGCTTATGTGAATCACTTGAATGACTTAACCCACGAATTGGATCCTTTTCGCCTGACAAGTATGCGGAAGTTTTATGATGGAGCTGATGTAACCGATGTGTTCTCACCATCTATTTGGGCCGGTTGGTATTCTGGAGTCTATAAGACTTTTGAGACAGCTATCAAGAAAGCCAACAAGAAATACAAACATTTTTTCCACATGGAATACGGTGGAGCCAGCCATGTTGGTCGGCACACTGAAAATCCAATTACAGGTGAAGGCTTTGTCAAGGCCGATGAATGGGATGAAAAACCCAATATGATCAATGTCAAAAAGGTCTCTGCATCTGGTGATTGGAGTGAAAACTATATCGTTGATCTTTTTGACTGGCACCTCATGATCAGTGAAACCAGTCCCTGGCTATCCGGGAATGCACAGTGGGCTTTCAAAGACTTTGGGACGCCTCTGCGTCCAGAAAATGCAATTCCTTATATCAATCAAAAAGGGCTGGTAGATCGGGAAGGTAAGCCGAAAGACGCTTACTTCGTTTATAAAAGCTATTGGACCACAGATCCGAAATTCTGTTACATCGAATCCCATACGTGGACGCAACGATTTGGCAATAATAATGATACAAAAGAGATTTCAGTCTTCAGCAACTGTGAGACAGTAGAATTCTTTCATAATGGTGAGTCCCAGGGGAAGCGGGACAAAGTACTTAGAGATTTTCCAGCCAGTGGCTTTCACTGGGATATTCAATTTATAGCTGGTCCAAATCAACTGATCGCTGTTGGTTATGATGGCGAGCAGGAAGTCTCTCGCGATTCTTTGATCGTAACCTTTACAATTGGGAAACCTGGCAAGCCTGAAACTGTTGCTCTGACTAAAAGGGTATCAAAAGACGGCAATATTCTAATTGATGCTATGGTAGTGGATAAAAAGGGAGAACTCTGCCCCCAGTATAATAAACGGGTTTATTTTGATATTGACGGAGCAGGTGAATTATTACGCTATCAAGGAACACCAACAGGCAGTGATGTAATCGAATTTGCCAGCGGCAAAGCCAGTATTGAATTTATACCTGGCGCTGCTGGAATCTCTATTATTGAAGCCCGAACTCAGGACTTTAAAGGGACTTATTTAAGGATCACAACACCATGAAGCAGCAGATAAGTATTCTAGCCGTCCTCAGCGCCTTATTTCTAGTCGCCTGTATTCCCGAAACCCAAACGAAAGAGGCAGCACCCTCTACTCTGGATAATATCAAAGCCATTGATGGGGAATGGATAATCCAATCTTCAGAACAATACCTTGATAGTGCGCCGATAACCGTTACTGACGCCCAGTGTGAACGTAGTGAAGGAGGAGTGCATGACTTTTATTCTGAAGGCGACTATTGGTGGCCCAACCCTGATGATCCAGATGGACCCTACATGAGGAAAGATGGGCAGAGTAATCCTGAAAACTTTTTAGACCACCGCCTGGCCATGCGTGAGATGAGCATTGCTGTGGCAACGCTTGCCGCTGCATACAAACTCACTGGCGATCCCAAATATGCTGCACCTGCGATCCAACATTTAAAGGCCTGGTTTATTAACCCCGCTACCATGATGGCGCCAAATATGAATTATGCGCAGGCAATTAAGGGGCGGGTACCTGGTAGAGGCGTCGGGCTTATTGATGGGATTCATTTTGTTGAGCCAGTACAATCTATCATGGTTTTGCATGATGCCGGTCAGATATCCGATGCAGATTATCAGTTGTTTCAGAGTTGGTTTGCAGAATTCTTGAATTGGATGATGACCCACGAATACGGCATTGATGAACGGGATCGTAAAAATAACCATGGTACCTGCTGGATTATGCAGGCCTCCATTTACGCCAAGTTGACTGAAAATCAGGAAATTCTAGACTATTGTATCGATCGTTTTAAGACCGTTATTCTGCCCAATCAGATGTCTGAGGATGGGAGTTTCCACCTCGAACTAAGTCGAACCAAGCCATATGGATATTCATTATTCAATATGGACATCATGTCTACCGTAGGTCATATCCTTTCAACACCTCTAGATAATCTTTGGTCTTTTCAGCTGGAAAATGGGAGTGGACCCACCAAAGCGATTGAGTTTATTGTTCCCTTTATTGCTGATAAATCAAGCTGGACTTTCCCACCAGATGTGATGTATTGGGATCAATGGCCCGCTCGTCATCCAGCCCTTTTATTTGCTGGGACTGCTCTTAATCGACCAGAGTACATCGAGTTGTGGAAACAGTTCCCACCTCTCCCAATGACCCAGGAAGGCTTACGCAATTTTCCTATCAGACAACCCCTATTGTGGTATTGATTTGACTAAGCTTGGGAAACTATTACCAGCAATACTGTCCCTCGACTCCGCTCGGGATGACGGCTCCGCTCGGGGTGACGGCCTCACTCGGGATTCCGACCTCCCTTGGGATGTTGGCTCTGCTCGGAATGATGAGTCACTGAGCTACTGTTTGTCTGAACGGGGAGAGAACTATGCATGGTATGACGATATTTCGCGAGGACAATCCAGCAACTTACTTGATGAACGTCATCCCGAGCGGAGTCGAGGGATATTGACCCTGGTGATATCTGCCCTCTTGAGTGTCCTTTTCTTAAGCTGTCAACCTGAGTACATTACACTTCAGGTAAGGAATCCTTTGGAAATCGAGCGAAAAGGTGAAATCATTTCAATCTTACGCTCGGAGTTACCCAGTCTATTTGATCTTCCTGGCGAAATTAGTGTTATTGATCAAGATAGTAAACAGATCCTACCCAGTCAGAAACTGGACCTTGATCAAGATGGAGCCTGGGATGAATTATTAATCATGGTTGACCTGGGACCACTTGAGAGCCGTGAATACATCATCACACCCCAAGCGAGTGAATCCATCGAGCCACGCGTCTTTGGTCGCCTTATTCCGGAACGGAAGGATGACTTTGCCTGGGAAAATGATCGTATCGCATTCAGAATGTATGGACCTGCTCTTGAGCAATCAGGTGAGATCAGTAGTGGGGTAGATGTCTGGACCAAAAGTGTGGACAAGCTCATTATCGATCCGTGGTATGCAGGGGATGACTACCACAAAGACCATGGAGAAGGTGGCGATTTTTATAAAGTCGGACCGACCCTGGGTTGTGGAGGATTGGGACTCCTGGTGAACGATACATTGTTTACCAGCAGAAATTTTATCCAGTATCGAATTTTAGCTGATGGCCCTTTACGCTTTGTATTCGAATTGGATTATGCAAGCTGGGGATCTGCTGATTATAAATTCACCGAGACGAAGCGAATGTCGCTTGATGCTGGTCAATATTTTAATCTCGTGGAGAGTCGTCTAACTGGTACTGACATAAGCTCGGATAGTCTGCGATGGGTTGCTGGTTTGGCATCTCATCCAAAACAATCCCCTCAAGCCATAAGTCTCAATAGCTCAGGCGATTACATGTCACTATATGAAGCATTTAAAGGGGCTAATGGATGGCTGGGAACAGCTATTATTCGAGAACCTTCAAACCAAAAAATGCCCGTTATTAAATATGGAGATCAATTCTTATTTGGGTTGTCTCCAGCAGAGCCCCTCGTACCCAAGTACTATGCTGGAGCTGCCTGGTCCAAATCCCCTGGAATGCCGGATGAGGATAGCTGGATCAAATATATGAAAGATTTCCAAATGCGCAGCGTAACACCCATTATAGTAGAAATTGACTGATCATTTTCAACATTCAATTATGAATCATAAAAAACTAATAAATCAACAGATATGGAGTAAAGATGGATACCAGATATTTACCGAATGACCAAGCATACCCCCGTATGAATACTGAAGAATTACGTTCCAATTTCCTGGTTGAAAATTTGTTCATTGCAGGAGAAATCACTTTGCTCTATGCAGATGCCGATCGTGCAATTGTTGGTTCTGCAGTACCCACGAAGGGTGTTTTGGAGCTCCAGGGGAGCATCCAGGAAATGGCGACCGAAATCTTTGCTGAGAGACGAGAATTAGGTGTGATCAATATTGGCGGGCAAGGAAGTGTTAGCGTTGACGAGGGTACTTATGAGATGGAGAAGGGAGACGCCCTTTATGTTGGGCGGGGTTCACGTCAAATAAGCTTTTCTAGCAATGATGAGAAACATCCTGCAGAATTTTATCTTTTGAGTTATCCAGCCCACGCAAACTATCCCACCAAGTTAATCAAGAATGCCGCTGGAGAAGTAGAAGATCTGGGATCAGCAGAAGCAGCCAATACGCGCCGCATTGTCAAACTGATTCATCCCGGTTCGGTTCAATCTTGTCAGTTGGTTATGGGGATTACATCACTAGGGCATGGCCAGGTCTGGAATACCATGCCACCCCACCTGCATCCACGCCGCATGGAGGTCTATATGTATTTTGATCTCGATCCCTCTGAGCGGGTCTTCCACCTCATGGGCAAACCGGATGAGATCCGAACGTTAGTCATGAAAACCAAGCAGGCTGTGATTAGCCCAAGCTGGTCCATGCACTCTGCAGCCGGAACCCGCAATTACACGTTCATTTGGGGCATGGGTGGGGAAAATCAGGCTTTCACCGATATGGATTTTATCAACATGGATACCTTGAGATAAATGATGAATCAGAATAACTATTCTCTCGAAGGCAAGCTTGCTTTGGTAACTGGGGCAAGTAAAGGTATTGGCCAGGCCTGTGCCATAGCATTGGCTGAAGCAGGTGCAGATATACTGGCTGTTTCCCGCTCCGGTGATGTTCAAAACCTCGAGCGTAAATGTCATGAGCTCAATAGAAAATGCATGAGCTATACCAGTAACTTCGCTGATAGACAGTCAGTTAAGGACTTAACTTCTAGCTTGAAAAAAGATAATTCAAATATCGATATCTTGATCAATAATGCCGGTACAATACTACGAAAACCGGCAGAAACACACTCCGATGAGTACTGGGATGAAGTCATGGATGTCAATCTGCGTGCTCAATTTATTCTCAGTCGAGAAATCGGTCAACTCATGCTCAAACGGGGATCAGGTAAAATTGTCTTCATTGCTTCACTGCTGTCATTTCAAGGTGGGATCACTGTACCGGGCTATGCAGCAAGCAAGGGAGGTATCCGAACCCTAACGATGGCTTTAGCAAATGAATGGGCAGGAAGAGGAGTTAACGTCAATGCTGTGGCACCTGGCTATATTGCGACAGATAATACAGCTGCTCTGCAGGCCGATCCAGTTCGTAATAAAGCTATTCTTGAGCGCATTCCCGCCGGACGTTGGGGGAGCCCCCAAGATATTGCAGGCGCAGTTCACTTTCTCAGCTCAGGCGCATCTGATTACATCCATGGAACCACACTTCTGGTGGATGGCGGATGGATGGGCAGATAGGTCCAGATCATGATCATTGAAGAAAGAGCCTATGCGCGTGCCGGTTTACTGGGAAATCCATCTGATGGATATTTCGGTAAGACTATTTCTATAGCAATTAAAAACTTTGGGGCAAAAGTGACTCTTTATGAGAGTCCTGAATTGCGAATCGAAGCTGATCCAGAAGATGTCAACACGTTTCCCAATCTGACCACCATGCTGGAACGCATTGAACTCCATGGATACTATGGGGGGGAACGCCTGATAAAGGCCTCCATTAAAAAATTTAGTGAGTATTGCGGTATTAATGGTCAACCCCTTCAAAATAAAAATTTTACAATTCGTTACCGCTCAACCATTCCAAGACAAGTCGGAATGGCAGGATCAAGTGCCATAATTACTGCCACCCTATCAGCACTCATGAAATTTTATAAAGTGGACATTCCCAAAGAAGTGTTGCCAACACTCATTCTTAACGTTGAAGTTGAAGAACTGGGTATCAATGCCGGACTCCAGGATCGGGTGATTCAGGTTTACGGTGGATGTGTCTACATGGATTTTGAAGAAGAAAATTTTAAAAAGGTCAATCACGGGACCTATGAGCCCCTGAATCCTCATTTTTCAAAAAACCTATTTATCGCCTATAAAGAAGAACTTGGGAAGGTGTCCGGTGCAGTCTTAAATGATATTTATGTCCGATACCATCAGGGTGAAGCACTTGTCGTTGATACACTTGCCGAAATTGCAGAGCTCGCCAGACAGGGACGTCAGAATATTATCGACAACAATATTCGAGAATTGAATAAGCTCATTAACCGAAATTTTGATCTTCGTCGGAAAATTATGAATATCTCTGAGGACAATTTGGCCATGGTAGAGACAGCCAGAGCCTGTGGGGCTTCGGCAAAGTTCGCTGGGTCTGGTGGATCTATCGTGGGCTTATACAAAAACGAAGCGGCATTGACCAAGCTCATCTCTCAAATGAAGCGAATCAAGGTTCGCGTCATTAAACCAATATTAAGCTAGTATAGGGAATGTTATGATAAGAAAAGCCGTAATCCCAGCTGCAGGCCTGGGTACTCGATTTTTACCGGCCACCAAAGCCCAGCCTAAAGAGATGCTTCCCATCATTGATACACCCGTCATCCAGTATGTCGTTCAAGAAGCAATCGATTCAGGCATTACAGATATTTTGATCATTTCGGGGAAGGGTAAACGTGCTGTTGAAGATCATTTTGATCGGAATTGGGAATTAGAAAGGATTCTGAAGGAGAAGGAGGATGAATCCTGGTACCTGATGCTGCGTCAGATCGGTGAGATGGCCGATATTCACTACATCCGTCAGAAAGAAACCAAAGGGCTTGGTGATGCCATTCTGCACGCGAAACAGCATGTTGGCGATGAACCCTTTGCAATCCTACTCGGAGATACCATCGTGGACGCGACAATCCCGGTTACCCGACAGCTCATGGACATATATGATCAATACCAGCAATCTGTGGTTTCCGTTGAAGAGGTTGATCAGGCGAAAGTCTCCCGCTATGGTATTGTTGGTGGTGCGGATCTTTCTGAGAGACTGAAAAAGATTGATATCATGATTGAGAAACCTGAAATACATGAAGCACCCTCCAATCTGGCTTTCGCGGGACGGTATATACTCACGTCAGAGATTTTCAATGCCCTTGAGGAGACCCCACTTGGGAAACACAACGAACTGCAGCTCACCGATGCCATGCAAATTTTATTGCAGCGAGAATCCATCTATGCCCTCCGTGCTGTGGGGAAGCGCCACGATATCGGTAACAAGATGGACTATTTGAAAACCATTGTTGAGTTCGGTCTCAAACGCCCTGAATTTGCAACGGAATTTAAGGCATTTCTGAAAGAGATTATAAAATGAGGCGAGTTGCATGAAATCGGAGCAGAGTCAGACCTCAGTTCTCAATCCAGATCGATATTTTGACCCTGATCCTACCATAAGAGGGATAGCCAGGGAACTTTTTGCTGAAGTAAAAGATCTTCCCATCATTTCACCCCATGGACATACCGATCCCAGGTGGTTTGCCGAGAATACACCCTTTTCTGACCCGGCAAATCTGCTAATCACCCCAGATCACTATGTATTCAGAATGCTCTATTCACAGGGTCTTCAGCTGGAAGACTTGGGTATTGCCAGGCTGGATGGAAAACCAGTGGAGCACGATCCTCGCAAAATTTGGCGGCTTTTCGCAAAGTACTATTATTTATTTGCTGGCACGCCTGTGGGCAACTGGTTCGATCATATATTTCAGGAAGTCTTTGGACTGACTGAGCGCTTTGATGAGAATAATGCTGCTGAATTTTATACTCTTATTGAGCGAGCATTAAAAACAGAGGATTATTTACCCAGGCGAATTATAGAGCGTTTTAATATTGAGTTGATTGCCACAACCGATCAGGTGACAGATACGCTTGAGCATCATCAAGCTATTCTTGATTCAGGATGGAAGGGCAGGGTGATCCCCACCTTCCGGCCGGATGCTGTAACCGATATGCTCAATCCGGACTGGGTCAATAATATCCAATTGCTTGGTGATGTTGTGGGTTATGAATTGAATTCATATCAAAAATATATTCAGGCTCTGGAGGACCGCAGGCAGTTTTTCAAGGGCTTGGGAGCTACCTCTACGGATCATGGGGTTATGCGTCCCTTCACCCAATCTCTAACTGTGAACCAGGCTCAAAAACTGTTTGAAAAGGTCCTAAGAGGATCAGTAGAACCTACTGAGGCTCAGTCATTTACAGCACATATGCTCATGGAGATGGCTCGCATGAGTACAGAGGATGGTTTGGTGATGCAAATTCACCCCGGATCATTCAGGAACCATAACAAAGCATTGTTCAACCTATTTGGTGCGGATAAGGGAGCCGATATTCCAATCCAAACCGAGTATACCCAAAACTTGCGTCAGCTTTTGAATACTTACGGAAATGATCCGCACTTGAAACTGATCGTTTTTACCCTGGATGAATCAACCTATGCCCGAGAATTGGCACCCCTTGCGGCTCACTACCCTGCTCTCAAATTAGGACCGGCCTGGTGGTTTAATGATAGTATTGATGGGATGACCCGTTTTCGTCAGATGACCACTGAAACGGCATCTATCTATAACACCGTGGGTTTTAATGATGACACCCGGGCACTGCTGTCCATCCCAGCTAGACATGATCTCAGCCGTCGGGTAGATTCCAATTATTTGGCAGGTCTGGTAGCCACCCATCGAATTGAGTTGCAGGATGCGTTCAATATGGGAAAAGCGTTGGCGTATGATCTGGCAAAAAACACATATAACCTGTAGGTGATGTATGACCCCTCATAAAATATTATTGACCCTTTTCTCATTATTGTGGCTGACCACCTGTACACAGCAACAAGATGTCAAAATACTCAAGTTGGCTCATGGCCTGGATCCCACCCATCCTGTCCATCAAGCCATGGAGTTTATGTCTCAGCGATTGGGGGAGAAATCAGCTGGGCGCATGCGCATTGATATTTATCCAAGTGGTCAACTGGGTGCAGAAAGGGAATTAATCGAATTGCTGCAGATTGGAAGCTTAGCGATGACTAAAGTTTCAGCCAGCCCCATGGAGTCATTCGTTCCTGAGATGAAATTATTCAGTATTCCCTATGTTTTTCGAAGTGAGGAGCACTTGTGGGAAATTCTGCAAGGACCCATTGGTAAGAACATCCTTTTAGCAGGCCAAAAGTATCATTTGAGAGGGCTGGGGTATTATGATGCAGGGAGCAGAAGCTTCTATACCAAGGATAAACCCGTGCACACGCCAGCAGACCTTGAAGGGTTAAAAATCAGGGTGATGAAAAGTATGACTGCCGTGAAAATGGTTCAATCACTGGGTGGTTCAGCTACGCCCATATCTTGGGGCGAGTTATACACGGCTTTGCAGCAGGGGGTGGTTGATGGTGCCGAAAATAATCCTCCCAGTTTTTATCTCTCAAAACATTATGAAGTCTGTAAGTATTATTCCTTGGATGAGCATACATCTGTACCGGATATCCTGCTCATCAGTACCGTCGTATGGGAGAGCCTTTCAGACCAAGAACAACAATGGCTTCAGGAGGCTGTAGAAGAATCAGTCACTTACGAACGAAAATTATGGAAAAAAGCCAGCGAGCATGCTCTGGATGAAGTACGCAAAGCAGGTGTGGAAGTAATTTATCCTTCAAAAGAACCGTTTCGCGAGTCGGTGATTGAAATGCATGAATCCTACTCAGGGACTCCCATTTACACACTCATTCAGGAAATTAATGCCTTATATAATGGTGACGAGGAGACCCAATGAAAACGTTAACAATGTGGGTAGACAAGGTCTTAACCACTTTTTTAATTAGTCTGATGGCCCTGATAGTCCTCGTGGTAACGTGGCAGGTAGTCACTCGTTTCCTAATGTCGACCCCCAGCTCTGTGACTGAGGAATTGGCCAGATTTCTGTTAATCTGGATTGGTGTGTTGGGGTCGAGTTATGCCCTGCGAACCCGTGCACATCTCGGCATTGATATCCTTTCTACCAAATTACAGGGCAGGCAAAAGGATTATCTCACCTTAGGGATCTATCTATTGGTGATCCTGTTTGCAGCACTGGTCATGGTCGTTGGTGGAGTAAGATTAGTGATCCTAACCTTTAGTCTGGAACAAATATCAGCAGCTCTAGGAATCAGAATGGGTTACATCTACCTCGTCTTACCTCTCAGTGGATCGTTGATGATTTACTATTCAGTTTATTTTATTTGGAGTACCTGGTCGAAACAGGTGGAAACGAACGGAGGATCATGATGGATGCTTCTATTCTGGTTCTGATCTTTAGTTTTCTGGTACTTCTGACTCTTAATGTTCCTATTGGGTTCAGTATTGGTCTTTCTACCATGTTCACCATGCTCTTTACGATCCCAATGGGGCCGGCAGTTACAACGGTGGCCCAGAGAATGGCGACGGGTATCGACAGCTTTGCACTGCTGGCAATTCCATTTTTTATTCTTTCTGGACAACTTATGGGTCGGGGAGGAATTGCCCGGCGATTGATTGATTTTGCCAAAGTCCTGGTGGGTATGCTTCCAGGTGGGTTGGCCTACGTAAATATTTTGGCTTGTATGTTTTTTGGTGCGATTTCTGGATCTGCAGTGGCAGCCACTTCGGCAATCGGAGGGTTTATGATCCCGATCATGAACAAGGAAGGCTACGATAAAAATTTCAATACTGCAGTAACCGTAACCGCATCAACCACAGGGCTTTTGATTCCTCCAAGTAATGTGTTGATTGTATACTCTCTTGCCAGTGGAGGCGTCTCAATTGCAGCCCTTTTTATTGCGGGTTATATCCCAGGTATTCTCATTGGATTGGCACTCATGCTGGTCGCCGCTTTTCTTGCCAAACGTCGTGGATATCCTAAAGGTGAGCGAATAAAATTTCTTCCAGGTTTGAAGACATTATTCAAAGCTGTACCTAGTCTGATGCTGATTGTGATTGTGATCGGAGGGATTATTGCGGGGATATTTACAGCCACGGAAGCGAGCGCAATCGCCGTCCTTTATTCGTTGCTATTATCGCTCGTCTTTTATCGAGAAGTCAAACTGGGCGATTTGCCAGAGATTTTACTTAAAACCGTTGAGACAACAGCGATTGTTATGCTGTTGATTGGGACATCCTCAGCCATGTCGTGGATCTTATCGTATGAAAATATCCCCCAAGATATTAGTCAGGCACTGGTCTCCTTCACTGAGAGCAAGATCGCCATCCTAATGATCATCAATCTGGTCTTATTGATTGTCGGGACTTTCATGGATATGACCCCAGCCATCCTCATTTTTACACCCATCTTTTTGCCCGTTGTGGCAGATTTGGGTATTAGTCCGCTTCATTTTGGGATCATGATGGTTTTAAATCTTAGCATTGGATTAACGACACCACCGGTTGGCTCAGTTCTTTTTGTGGGCTGTGGTATTGGAAAAACAAGCATCGGAGGTTTGACTCGCGCTCTGCTCCCATTTTATGCCGTCATGATCCTCGTCCTCATTCTTGTGACCTACTTCCCGGCAATTACAGAATTCCTGCCAGCTTATTTTGGCTATTAATCACACAACAGGAAAAGAAATATGAACGTTTCAACCACAACTGATTTATTTGATATTCAAAATCGCACCGTAGTGATCACTGGGGGAGCTGGTGTTTTAGGTAGCGATATGGCGAGAGCTCTCTACGCACGAGGAGCCAAGATTGCTATCCTGGACTTGGATCAATCCAAAGCTGATGCGTTGGTATCAGAGTTACTTAAAAACCCAGGCGCAGCAATTGCGATCAAAACCGATATACTCGCTGAGGCCTCTATTCGCGATGCAGTCGAACAGGTACTCCAAAAATATGGACAGATAGATTGTCTGATCAATGCTGGCGGTGGCAATCATCCTAAAGCCACAACTGGAGTTGGTTCAAGTTTTTTCGATTTACCGAAGGAAGCCTTTGATTTTGTTTTGGATTTGAATCTTATGGGAACCGTCTTACCCAGCCAAGTCATCAGTAAAATTATGGCTGAGCAAGATGAGGGAATTATCCTAAATGTCTCTTCTATGAATGCGTTCAGGCCATTAACCCGGATACCAGCCTATTCAGCAGCAAAGGCAGCCGTGAGTAATTTTACCCAATGGCTGGCTGTTCACCTCGCTCAGGAATATTCTCCAAAGATTAGGGTGAATGCTATTGCGCCAGGTTTCTTTCTGACTGCCCAAAATCGTTTTCTGCTTACGGATGAAAACTCGGGTGACCTTACTCAAAGAGGTCAGCAAATAATAGATCATACACCGATGAACCGCTTTGGTGAACCAGACGATCTTATTGGGACAGTGTTATGGTTGTTATCTCCAGCTTCAGTTTTTGTAACAGGGATCGTGGTACCGATAGATGGTGGGTTTTCAGCTTATAGCGGGGTTTAGATAGTATAAATTAAGCCTGATACACTTGCCTACTGACTGTCTCATTGCGGCAGGGTGAATTGATAAACAGATATAAGGAAATATAATAAAGATGTACTCTACTTTTAGGTGGTTTGGTTCAGATGATCCTGTTTCGTTGGAATACATCCGCCAGATTCCAGGTGTGAAGGATATTGTTGGATCCCTCTTTGAAATCCAAGTGGGTGAAATTTGGTCAGTCGAGGCCATAGGGCAATTGAAACAAACAGTGGAAAATGCCGGACTCAATTTGAGTGTGATCGAAAGTATTCCTATTCACGAAGATATCAAACTGGGTAGGGGTAACCGTGATCACTGGATAGATAACTATTGCCAAAGCATTCAAAATATGGGTGCCCACAACATCCCCGTATTGTGTTATAATTTCATGCCTGTCTTTGATTGGGTACGAACGGATCTGGCACATCCTCTTGAAGATGGTGCTACTGTCTTGGAATATGATGAAGATCAACTATCAAAGATTGATCTATCAGGCGGAACACCAGATATGCCAGCCTGGGTGAAATACACGGCGACTGAACTCAAAGATTTGTTGACCGCTTACCAGAAGATGGGTTCCGAACAATTGTGGGGTAATCTCGAATACTTTTTGAAACGTGTGATTCCCGTTGCTGAAGCATCCGGTGTGAAAATGGCGATTCATCCAGATGACCCACCCTGGTCTGTTTTTGGACTCCCGCGCATCATAACAAACATTGAAGGGCTGCAGAGGTTGGTAGATACCGTTGACTCACCCTCGAACGGGATTACGCTCTGTACCGGTTCGCTAGGTGCTAGTCTGAAGAACGACCTGGTAGAGGCTGCCGATGTATTTGGGCGTCAGAATCGGATAAATTTTGTCCATTTGAGAAATATCCAACATGAAACGAGTCAACGGTTTATTGAAAGTCCCCATCCCTCCGAATTTGGAGACCTGGATATGTATCAGATCATGCTGAAGCTCTCTCAGCACAATTACACCGGACCTATGCGACCTGATCATGGACGGATGATCTGGGGAGAAGAGGGGACTCCTGGTTATGGATTATATGATCGGGCATTAGGATTGATGTATTTGCAGGGACTTTGGGAAGCGATCAATAAGAACAACAGTTTACTATAAACTTTCCCAGATTATACAGGTAAATATATATCACAATTAATTTTGAGTACGCATATTATTATGAATAGACGTGGTGAGTCGTCACCATATCCGGTGGTTACGTCCAGACAAGTACAAATGTGCCATACACTCCGCTCAAATTTGTCCATCGAAGCCTTTTAAAAATGGACGATAATTCTCTTTCCTCACTGATAATCGATAGCTAATATTGATTAATGAATTTATGTATAAACATAAGAACGGATAAGCCGAGATGACCAGGCAAATTGAAAAAGCTTTTAGTGAGTTAGTGGAATTACGCTTCCAACTTTATGAAGGACTCTTTTTGAATCTTCCACTCAACGCGGTGAAAAAAACCGGTGTTTGGCTACCCTTGTTAAACGACACC
>Ga0307989_1000127_pt1 | contig 55759 bp, 62 predicted proteins | sample EllFjometagen185_FD_203164 | JGI IMG/M metagenome (GOLD analysis project Ga0307989, IMG submission 203164) | Marine microbial communities from Ellis Fjord, Antarctic Ocean - #185 | ecosystem: Environmental > Aquatic > Marine > Unclassified | place: Southern Ocean | collected 2014-10-08 | reverse complement strand
AATACGGGATTATGTCGATTCCAGCATTCAAAGCCTTCAAGGGAGGAAAAATGGTTAATGAAGCAGTAGGAATGCAGTCTATAGAGCAACTTCTCGCGATGGTTGCGTAGATACAAATTTTTATTACAAAAAATAAGGATGCCTGAGTATAAAATCAGACATCCTTTTTTCTTGTTGATCATGTTAAGTAGTGATATTTAAAGTGTCATTTTCTTTTGGTAATCGGTAATACCAAATGAGTATTCCAACAAGAGGAGTTCCCCATAAGAAAATATGTATAAAGTGCGGATATTCTCGGAAACACAGAAAGAAATCGAGAAGAGCACAGACAGTCATTAGGAATAAGGAAATTAATATACCAATTCCACCAAGAAATAATTTGAATTCCTCTTTCTCAGTTCCTATTACGGAAAATAACATTACAAAATGAATTATAATTAGACTCCAAAACCCAATAAATTGTCCGAGCGTAAACCCTTCATGGAGATCTAGCGGAAATAATATAATCCCCGTTAATCCTCCGAGGTGCTCATTTCCATTTGATGTGGCATAGATTAAGCCCATATTTATAAAAAGAAATATGAAATAACCTGATAGGAAAAAAATTCCTATAACTTTTAATACTTTTTTAAGTTTCATAAAAACCTCCTTTATTATTATATGAATATTAATTATTTAATTATTTGATCAACGAAGAAAAATTACTTTGGGGGAATGAAAATATTCCGAAAAGCAAAACCTTCTTCGCTTAATAATGAACTTTCAAAGATCAATCCTCTTATACATGAAATACAAGAGGAGTCAATCTTTGTGAAATACTACTTCTCTTTTCTTTTTCGCCAGAAGATAATCCAAAAGGGAATTCCAACGAGTAACATAGCGAGTCCATCGACCATGTTTTCTTGTTTACTTCTTTTAAATCGAAGCTTGTTTTCTTCCATTCGAGTGATTTTGCATTTTTCAATTTCTTCTTCTGTTCGTATATATGGTTGTGCAACATTCTTTTCCGTAGGTGAATCAATACGACGATTGTGGTCATATTTACATTCCTCGGTAGAAACAATGTTGTAGGGTTCTGTCTGGAAGTTGAATACGTACAACTTCATTGTTGCATTAAGCAACATGACACCTCCGACTGCACTTAAGATGATACCTGTTACTGCTCCACCAAATCGAAGAAGATCAGGAAGCCAGGCTAATTTTTTTTCTGTCATTTTTTTGTTTTAAGAAATAACATTCAAATTCTTTCATTTGATACAGGGGAAGTCAAGAAGCAAAAATACTCTTACACTGAGTATAAGAGTATTTTAAATTTTAAAATAAATAGGAAGCTTAGTCTGCAATATCAATTAATATTCCAGGTCCCATTGTACAGTGGATAGAAGCAGATTTTATATATGTTCCCTTTACTCCACTTGGTTTTGCATTTTTAATAGCCGTAACCATTGTGTCTAGATTTTCAAGAAGTTTTTCTTCTCCAAAAGAAATTCTTCCAAAAATAGTATGAATTATAGCTGACTTGTCGTTTCGAAATTCGATACGTCCACCGACAAGCTCTTTTACTGTTTTCTCTATATTCGGAGAAACCGTTCCTGCTTTTGGATTTGGCATCAATCCTTTTGGTCCAAGAACACGAGCTACTTTTGCCATAGATTTCATCATAGTTGGAGTTGCCACAGCAACATCAAAATCAGTCCATCCTTTTGATACTTTTTCAATTAGACTATCACTACCAGCCTCTATTGCTCCAGCAGCTTTTGCTTCTTTCACCTTGTCATCTTCACAAAACACAGCGATACGTACTGTTTTTCCCGTTCCATTTGGAAGAGAAATAGTAGCACGAACTTGCTGATCAGCGTGTTTTGGATCTGTTCCCAGATTAACATGCATCTCAGCTGTTGCATCAAATTTAACGCTTTTTGATGCGATCATCATTTTAACCGCTTCTTTAAGCGGATATACTTTTTCCGTGTCAATTTTTTCATACGCGGCACGAAGCGCTTTTGATTGTGTGGCCATTTTATAAGGGGTTAGTGGTAATGGCGACCCAAATTAAGGGTCTCCCACGAGTGGGCTATGTTTATTTATACTTCAGGCTCAAGTCCCATGCGCTTTGCTGTTCCTGCAACAATATTTACTGCAGCATCCATATCATTTGCATTTAAGTCTACCATTTTTTGTTCTGCAACTGCTTCGAGCTGTTTTCGTGTGATTTTTCCGATTTTCTCAGTATTTGGTCGTGCAGATCCTTTTTTTATTCCTAATTCTTTTTTGATTAATGCCGATGTAAGTGGAGTTTTGAATTCAAGTTCAAATGATTTGTCTTCAAATACGTAGCAAATAACCGGAACAATAAGTCCAGATCCTTTTAACTCAGCAGTTCCATCGTTATATGCAACACAAAATTGTTGAATATTTACTCCATATTGACCCAATATAGGTCCGACAGGAGGTGCGGGAGTAGCTACACCAGCAGCAAGCTGGATTTTGAATTTGGATACGAATGGTTTTTTTGGTGCCATGATGGTGAAATTTTAAAAATAGTGAAGCGTTGCGTAATATTTACAATTTTTTAATAACCTGCTCGAAATCGAGTTCGATAGGTGTTTCTCGGTCGAAAATGGATACCATAACGGTGATCTTTCCTCTTGCTTTATTTACCTCAGAAATAGTTCCGTCATAATCTGCAAACGGACCTTCTTTTATTTGTACAAGATCTCCTTCTTTTAATTTAATATCTGTTGTAGGAGAATCTTCACCCATTCGACGTTGAATGAGACCGAACTCTTCAGGCAACACAGGGACAGGAATATTTCCTGATCCAACGAACCCCGTAACATTCGGAGTATTTCGCACCATAAACCATGATGAGTCTGTAACAATCATTTCAACTAAAACATATCCAGAAAAAAGATTTCGTTCTGTAATAACACGTTTTCCGTTTTTAATACTGGCTACTTTTTCCTTTGGTACTAATACTTCAAAGACCTGATCTTGCATGTTCATCGATTCCATACGATGTTCAATCGCACGTTTAACGTTGTCTTCATATCCTGAATAGGTATGAATAGCGTACCAGTTACGACCAACAGAAAGATCTTGTCGAGACATGTTTGTTATTTATTTAAGAAGAATAATACAGCTTCATTTAAGGTGTAGTCTACAAAAGACAACCCAAACCCAATTAAAAGCATGATTGTGAGCACTGTGATAGCAGCAGCTGTTGCTTGTTTTTGTGTTGGCCAAGTTACAGAACGTAACTCTTGAAGGCGATCAGTAAAAAATTTATTCATCACGGGAAATAATTCCTGGACATTGTGGTTAATTCAGCATTTTTGTCAAAACTTTTTGTTCAAAACAAAGCCCGGTTTATTTAGTTAAAATTGGAGATCATCGAGTGTTGCTTTTTTGTCTTCCTTTTGGCTTGGAGTAGAGCTTGAAAAAGAAACACTTTCTACTGATATTCCAAGTTTTTCAGAAAGGGCTTGTTGAAGTTTTAATGCAATATTAGCTCTTTCAAGTTGATCTACATGGAACTGAGATCCTGCAACAAAGATAATGTCATTCCCTTCAATTTTTGGTTGAGTCGTTAGAAGTGATTTCTTGGCAAAAGTCGGAAACCCAGCAGTCTCTGTTATGACTGCTAATTCCGTTAAAATTTTTGAAGACGATACTATGTCAGAAGAACTCGCTTTAATTGAAGGAGTAGGAGACACAGGAGCTTTTTTGGTAGCTTTCTTTGACCCATCATCAAAAACAAAATCAGACCCTTTATTTTTTTCTACTGATTTTTGTTCTGATGTTGTCTCCGTTGTGGGAGCTGGGGCAGCGATTTTTACCTTTTCAGGAGAAGGCGTTACTTGTTTTATTGGTGCGCGATAGTTCATATCACTACACAATTTTAATACTGCAATTTCCAAAGGGAGTTCAACGAGAGGTGAGGTGCGAAAGCGAGCAAGAGCTGTTTCAATAGCTTCAATCTGATCTACAAGTTGAGGTAATTTTGTACGATCGTTTAATGAAGCGTACATTTTTTCTCTCAGGAAATTTAAAAAATCATGTCCAAATGCTCGGAAATCTCCTCCGCGTTGATTTATTTCGCGAAGAACAGAAAAGGCTCCATCAGCATCTTTTTCTTCAATGGTAGAATAAAATTTCTCTAGCTGTTCAGTCGAAGAAATTCCTAATGATATTCTAACAGCGTCTGCGTCGAAGCTTCCTTCTGTTTCTGCAGAAAGTTGGTCAAGAAGTCCGATGGCATCACGAAGTCCTCCTTCTGCTTTACGTGCAATCAGCTCAAGTGCTTCAGGAGTAGTTTTAAATTCCTCTTCCTTACAAATATAGTCAATGCGCGCCACCAATTGTTCAATAGAAAATCGCCCAAATGTAAATGTCTGACAACGGGAGACAATCGTTTCTGGAACTTTCTCAAATTCTGTAGTAGCCAACACAAAGAAGGCGTGGGATGGTGGTTCTTCTAATGTTTTCAAAAGTGCATTAAAGGCTCCTTTTGAAAGCATATGAACCTCATCAATAATATAAATTTTCCGTTTGGCGAGATTAGGCATGAAATTCGCTTTTTCTCTCAAATCACGAATATTATCAACTCCAGTATGACTTGCTGCATCTATTTCAATGACATCTACGAGCGAACCATCTGCAGTGCTTTTACAAATACTACATTCTCCACATGGCGCACCATCATTTAGCTCAAGGCAGTTAAGTCCCTTAGAAAAAAGACGAGCCATGGACGTTTTCCCAGTTCCACGACTTCCTACGAAAAGGTACGCATGAGCTGGTTTATCTGACTTAAGTGCATTCTGAAGTGTTCGTACGACAGACTCCTGTCCTACAATATCTGCAAATGTTTGTGGCCGGTATTTCAAGAAAAGAGTGGTGCTCATCGGGAGGAGTATAGGGGAGAAAATTCAAACTTCAAATTCGCTTGTTATCAGTGATTGACTTTTGTTCTAATGTAGATTAAAAGAATGCTCGTCTGTGTGGATTTTTTCGAAATATCTACATGGCTTGCTCTACTACAGTTCGGGATTTCTAGAGTTAATGATGGTTTTATTGGTTCGAAAGATATTTTTATTTGGAAGTATCTTGAGAATTAATAATTTCATTTTAACAACTTTAAAAAATTTATCATGAGGAAAAAAACGATTAGCGTGCAAGAAATTATTGAATTTAAGGCCTTGTTTTTCAATGCGTTTGAGCTTGGAAAAGATTCAATTTCTGCACTTTTAAAAAAAGATTTTAGTAATGCTGATGAATTTTTCTTTTTCGTAGCATTCTACTTTTTTGGGAGAGACCAATTGGTAACAAAAAATGACGTTCAGGAAGAAGGATTGAAGGATCTCTTCACAAGAGGAAAGTATGGCAGTCACAAAAAAGTAGCAAAGGCACTACTGTTAATGAGAGATGGTAAAACAGAAGAAGCGAAAGTGATAGTAGAAAATGTATGGCACGTATTAAAGGGTGGTGCAGACTTTCTATTATCTCCTAAGTCGCTCTTATTGATCTACTGTTTGTATGACTTAGGTGTTGTTGATCTAACAGAAGCCAAGAGATTAGATAAGATTATTGATGATCATTGGAATTTGTACACAGAAATTAACAAGAAAGGTGATGAGTAGAAATCTTGCATTTTATGTAGAGAAAGAAGTTCGATTTATTCGGGCTTCTTTTTCAATGTGTTCAAAATGGTCTCAGTAATCTCTTTTGCTGAGTTTCTAATCGTACTTTTCTTTAAATTACTTGTCATGACATCATCATTTTGCGCCTTCAGCAATGTATCTAACAGGTTTTCTTTCGAGTCTTGTTCCAATACATGACATAAACCTTGTTTTTCAAACCATTCGGCATTTTTTCGTTGGTGATCACGAGCGGCAGAGGGGAGGGGGACTATCACACTGGGCTTTTTGGCGGCAATAATTTCAAATAAAGAATTGGCTCCTGCCCGAGAAAGTACAATATCGGCATTACGTAATTCTTTTGCTAATTCTTTTGCCGGGAGAAGTTCTACTTGTCGGAAGTTTTTTTCATTACATCCTATCTTCTTATTTCTTCCTGTAATGATTAATGTGTCGAACTTATTGCAGATGTCATGACAGCTCTTTTCGACCTCATTATTCACCCATTGTGCTCCTAATGAGCCGCCGAGAACCAAAAGTTGAGGTTTATCTGTTTTTGGGGAACCCGCATCGTCACTTACTTTTTCTTCGGGGGAGAAGTACAAAGGGGCCGGGGGAGTGCCAAAACTCTCAAAGGTATGATGACACCATTTCTTAGCCAGCTTCGTTAATGCGCCAGCAGAAATATCTGACTCGTGTGAGAACAGTGTAATGTCACGAAATTTGAGTCGTGCGGCAACAAGAAAGGGGAATCCCACAAATCCACCTTTAAAAAAAATGGCATCTGGTTGTATTTCTTTCAATAAGGCACTAGCACGATGAAGGGATACTAGAATCGCAAATGGAGCCAGTATATTCTTCCAACTCAGATAACGACGAATCTTGTCTGCGTGAAAGAAGTGCACAGGAATGTCTTTGAAGTTTTGTTCTGCTAACGCGCGATCAAGTGGTGCGTCAGCGACTATGAGCGCCACTTCTTCTTTTTTTGCTCTTAATTCGCGTACTAGAGGTGCCAAAGGAAGAATGTGTCCACCTGTTCCGCCACCAATCAGGAGAATTTTCATCGTCCGTATCTATTATTTCTTGTACCAGAACTATTGGTAGAGATTTGTAACAAAAGCGCTGCAGCAATAAGCGTAAAAACAAGCGAACTTCCTCCGGCTGATATAAAAGGGAGGGTGATTCCAGTATTTGGAATAAGCGCCAGGTTTACGGCAATATTAATAAATGCCTGCCCAACGATCCACGTGGTAAGTCCTACAGCAAGAATTTTTTCAAATTCGTCAGTTGCATTTTGTGCAATGGCAAATCCTCGCCAGGCAATAAAAAGATATATCCCTAGGAGCACGAGAATTCGCAAAAATCCCATTTCTTCAGATATAGCAGCAAAAATTGTATCGGATTGTACCTCGGGGAGATAATTATATTTTTGAATAGAATTTTGAAACCCTCGCCCAAACAATCCTCCAGAACCAATAGCAATTAAAGCTTGTTTTACTTGAAACCCTGCGCCAAGAGGATCTAGCTCGGGGTGCAGGAATATTTCTACACGACGACGAATATAGGGAATAGCGAGAGCTAATATAGTTGCTCCTCCAGCAAAAGCTCCCATTCCTCCGAGAAAGTGTTTCCAGTTTGCTCCTGCAGCAAAAAACATTGCTCCTGCTGTTACCACTAATACTAACAGTGACCCAAAATCTGATTGAATAGCTAAGAGTAAAGAGGGAATTCCCAATACTACAACAAAGGGAATAAATCCTCCTTGCCATGAATCGGCATCCAGTTTCCCACTTGAAAATATAGCAGCAAGAAAGGTAATTACGGCAAGTTTAGTTGCTTCTACTGGCTGAAATGAAAAACCTCCAACACGAAGCCAAAGCCTTGCTGCAGTTCCATAGGTTTCACCTATGGCGAGAGTAAGAATAACCAGCCCAATTCCTGCCAAAAATATTGGAAGTGCCCAGCGTCGAAGCCAGGGAAGAGGGAACTTGAGTGCAAAAAGAAATGCAACCGACCCAATCCCCAGAAATAGAAAGTGTCTCCAAAAATAAAAGTCATTTGTTCCCGTGACATCATAACTCGTTGCCACAGATATGGAGCTCATCATTATAAGCCCTGACAGCGCAAGAAAAACAATGGCACCAAATAATTTCTTATCAAAATTCATCGTGTGGAAGTATATCAGAAATATGTTTCTTAAGGTATTGACTTTAAAATAGAAACGTTCTATAAAATGCGTACATAAACTTTAAAACTATGGGGGGATTTGGTTCAGAATATGATTTAGAAAAAGCAGGATATACTTCTGTTGAAGAAGATTCTTTAAGTTATGAGGAAAGATTAAAGATGGTAGGAGAGAGTGGATATCTTGAATATGATTTAGAAGAAGAGGAGAATAAAATAAAAAATGATAAAGATGCTGAACAAGTTAACGAAGCTTCTTTGGATGTTAAGGACTCAGTATTTCCAGTTTTGGATACAAACAATCCAAAACAATGGAAAAGGAAGGGAGAAATAAAAAAACGAGCTAAAAATATAAAAAAAACGCCATAATCGATTAATGGAAGAAAACCCAGAATATGCTTAAAAGTGGAAATTGAAACAAAATAGGATGCTGGCGATGATAAGTGGAGAACCAACGAATAATCCGTTTCTTTATAAATCGGGTTTATTTAATTAGGAACGTAATTTCTTCATCATCTCGATACGTTGTTGCGTAAGAGTTTCACTTCCAATATCTGTACGATAAAAGAGCTCGCTTTCTGTTTTAGCAATCATTTTTTCGCAGTAGGTATTTGCTTCGTGTAGATCTTTTCCAAACCCAACTATTCCAATAACTCGTCCTCCAGTAGAAAGTAATTTTTTATTCTCTTCTTTTGCTCCAGCAAAAAACACTTCTGCATGATCATGATTCCATTCAGTAGGAAGCTTCATCTCAACTCCTTTTTGTGGAGCGTCGGGATATCCCGGTGCACAGAGATATTTTTGGACAGTTGCTATTGGAGAAAACTCTAATTTTGAAATACTTTTCAAATCACTATTACAGGCAGCTTCACAGATAGCTACAAAATCCGTTTCAAGTGTTGCTAATATATTAAGTGCTTCGGGATCTCCAAAACGAACATTGTATTCAATAAGTTGAACTCCTTTGTCCGTCGCAATAAATCCTCCATACATAATTCCAATGAATTTTCCTCCGGTTTCTTTTTCTACCGCTTTCATTGACCGGATGGTAATGTCGTGAGCAAGTTCCAAGTCTTTTTTCGTAAGAAAGGGGAGTGATCCTCGTTCATCTGAAATAACTCCCATTCCACCTGTTTGGGGCCCAGTATCACCATCTCCTACACGTTTATGATCTTGACAGGCACGAAAGTCGAGAACCGTTTCTCCATCTACAACAGAAAGAAGACTAAATTCTATTCCAATAAGTTTTTCCTCTAGTACGACACGTCCAAATTTTTCAATAGATTTCTGAGCAAAGGCATCTGCTTCTTCAAAAGTTTCAAAATGATCTCCCGCTACGAGCACACCTTTTCCGCCAAGCAATCCATCAGCTTTTACTACAATTTGTCCTTCCCATTTAGAAAAGAATTCTTTTCGTGCCCCGTCTTCTAATTCGATAGAAACAAGATAATCTGGGCAAGCGTCCGCTACACCATTGTCTCGTAAAACATTTCGGGTCCAACTTTTTGAACTTTCTAATTGTGCACATTCTTTTGTTGGCCCAAAGCAGGGGATTCCTATTTCGTCACAAAAATCAGTCACTCCGGCGGCTAGGACAACTTCTGGTCCAGGGATGACAAGCGTGGCATCTATTTTTTTAATGAGAGTTCTCAATGCATCAAAATTCTCGAGTGAATCTACTAATTCAATATGTACACCCAAATTCTTTATTCCAGGATTTTCAGCTGTCGCAAAATTCCAGACTTCTGGTTTTTGAGGGGACCTATTTAAAGCAAAACAAATAGCGTGCTCTCGTCCTCCATTCCCGATGACAATGATTTTTTTTCTCATTTTCAATATACCGCGATTCGACGGCAGTATACTTAGGTGAGTGGAAATTTCAACTATCCAACAATCTTATCATTCATCTGTAAAATTGGCAGATAAATAGCCATAATAAGGAACACAACACCAATAGCCATGACAAGCATAATGATTGGTTCCATCATTTTTGATATCATTCCAACACTTCGTTCAAGTTCTTCATCATAGAAGTCAGCTACTTTTTCCAGCACACTTCCTAGCGAAGCAGTTTTTTCTCCAATAGCAATCATGCTCACTAACATTGAAGGAAAAATGCGTTCGTCATCAGCAAAATTTTCTGAAATTTCAATACCACGAGTTAGATCATCCGCTGCTAGTAATAATTTTTTTTCATAAATAACATTTCCTGTAATACGAGAGGAAATACGTAATGCGTCAATAATAGGTACTCCTGAAGCAATTAGGAATGAAAAAATACGCATCGCCTTACTCAGTACTGATTTTTTAACAAAATCCCCAATAACAGGAATTCCAAGGACAACATTTGACCATTGAACTTTTCCAATTTCCGTATTTTTCCAATATGAGAATATTCCAGCAATTGCAATAAGAACAACAAGAAGAATATGCCAGTTATGCTGCAGTATTTCACTAGCAGTAATCATTATTTGTGTCGGAAGAGGCAAGTCATCCTCCCCAAATATTACCATTAACTGAGGAATAACAAAGAGCAATACCGCTACAGCAGCAAGAATCATAATAACAATGACTACTACTGGATACGTCATTACGGCCTTTACCTTTTTTTGAATCTTATCCATTCGTTCGTATTGCTGCACAAGCTCTTTCATAACCTCATTAAGTCTTCCTGATGTTTCTCCAGCTTCAACAATTGAACATGTTGCTTCATCAAAAAGTTCGTCCTGTGCACGCATTGATTCTGCTAAACTCATTCCTGTCTCAATATATTCACTCATCTCTGTGATGGCGATTTTCATTCGTTCATTTTTTGTTTGTTTTCGAAGAAGTCGTAATGCTTCTGCTACAGGAATTCCAGCATGAAGAACAGATACGAGAAGTTCAAAAAATATAAGTTTTTCTCCTAATGGAACAGGAGAATTCATAATTAGCCAAGTATTTAATTCATTAAATATATCTATATTTAATTCAAACCCCTTTGCGTCTTTTTTCTTTGAAATAACTTCCTCGTGCTTCAAATCCAATATGATTTCATCCTCATCACCGTTTTGTGATGATGATTGAAGTGCCGTTGGCAAGCTAGGAAGTTTCATATTCTATTATTTAACAAGTTTATAAACCTCTTCAAGCGAAGTGAGACCTTGTGCAGCCTTAAGTAATCCATCTTGTTCCAATGTCACCATTCCTTCTTTTTGTGCCATCTTATTGAGTTCAAAGGATGGCATTCCTTCTAAGATAGCCTTTTTTAATGTATCAGATATAGCTAAAACCTCATAAAGACCGACACGACCTGTATATCCTTTCCCATCACAATCAGTACATCCACCTTTGTTTGGTCCATAAAAAATAGGGTCGTTTAAAACAGACATATCAAATCCCTCCTGTGCTTCGAAAAATTCAAAAGCTTCTTGAAGTTGTTTTTGAGCATCGATACTAATTGGTTGTGGTATTCGACATTTTTCACATAATCGTCGTGCTAGACGCTGTGCCATAATTAGATTAACCGAAGCAGTCAATAAGAAGTCCGGCACCTTCATGTTCAATATACGAGTGATCGTTTCAATGGCAGAATTGGTATGAATAGTAGAAAGAACTAAGTGTCCAGTAAGAGATGCTTCAATAGCAATATCTATTGTTTCTTTATCACGAATCTCTCCCACCATAATAATATCTGGATCCTGACGAAGCGCAGTACGAAGTCCATTAGCAAATGTATATCCTATATCTGAACGAATCTGACTTTGATTCAACCCTTCCATTTGGTTCTCAATCGGATCCTCAAAAGTCATAATATTAACTTCTGGTTGATTCAACACTGCCATAGCAGAGTACATGGTTGTTGTCTTACCTGACCCCGTTGGTCCAGAGGTAAGAATAATTCCATTTGGTTCAGCAATAGCTTTCTCAAAGAGTTCATAATTATGTCCTACAATTCCTAGTTGCGCAAGTTCCGGAATCTTTTTAGATTTATCCAGAATACGCATTACGATCTTTTCTCCATTTGGTGTTGGTAATGTTGATGTACGAAGATCTACTTCCGTAGCACCAATAAATGTATTAATACGCCCATCTTGAGGAACACGTGTTTCATCAATTTTTAGGTTCGACATAATCTTTAGTTTCGATACAACCCCAGAGTGAAGATTTAATGGGTATTCAACAATTACTTGAAGAATTCCATCGATACGAATACGAATTCGTACCATGTTTTTTCCAGGTTCAATATGAACATCGGAAGCATCAGAATTAAGTGCTATTTTTAGACTTACTTCTATAAGTCTCGGAACATCTCCCGAAACGATGCAGTCTTGCAGTTCTTTTAAATTTATTTTTCCCATTTCTTAATTTTGTACAAAAAATGATATTCCAAGAGTGACTCTCTTTAATTTTGCTCCCTCGCTTTCTTTTCCAGAAATACGAATAGATTTAATATGTGCAATAGGAAGCTTGTGTGACCTCAAATACTCAAGGTCTATGGCGAATAGTCCCTCATTCTTCGCAAAATCTTCGGGAAGATTTCCTGACTGCAAGTATTCTATTACTCGTTTTAAAGTATCCTCTGTACAAATCAGATTAAGCGTTGTTTCTATTTTTCCGCTATCTCCACCCGAAAAAGAAATGCTCTCTATTCGAAGGCTAGAATCTGTACTTAGTATCGAATGTTGTATTGAAAATAATTCAAATATTTTTGATACATCATAGGCAGAAAACTTTTTTGGAAATATTTGTGCCTCCTTCAATAAATAATCTTTTGATTCTGTATCAAACTTCGATTGAATATCTGATTTTTTTTCTTTATTTCCTTCTAAAAGGATTGTCAGTTGATCAATTTCTTTGGTAATACTTTTTGTCTGTTTTTGTGCGTCTATCCATTCCATTGTTTTAGGAAGCACTTTCATGAAATCAAATATTGCAAGAATAACAAGTATAATAATCCATGGGATAAAAGATTTGATGCCAGATTGTTGAGAATGCATATTATTCGGTAGTGATGGAATTAAGCCAGGTTGTGTATTCATTAAATCGCTCATCTGCTTGATCTTTTTCATTGGGCAGTTGACGATCTAATCGGACACTAAAACTCATCATATCTTCTTCCTCTGTGTTTTTTTGTCGTGAAAACTGACTCAGTACTCCATTTTTCAAAAAAGGAAATGAATTTACCATCTCTACGAATTCAATGTTTAAAAAGAATACTTTTCCAAGGATTTGAGAACCAAGAACAGAAAAGGTTATCCCATCGCGTGAAGCTTGAAGATTTTCTATCTGAATATCACCATGGCTTCCTGAAAGAATAGAGTTGGGATCGTGATAAGCACCATTATTGAAATAATCTCGCATTCGTGGAACAGCGTCAGTGAATCCATACAAGACATTTCCATCGCTATCAATTTCATCAAACCATTGAATTTGTTCATCTCGAATCTTCTGAATCTCTATTGAGAAAGGGGTATAAGTCCCTGCTTCAAGTTGTTGTTCTATTTTTTCAATGTTTTTTTCTATTTTTTTGTTTTCTAGTTTTAGTTTTGTTTTTTCTTTTTTTACTCGTTCTATTTTTTGTCCAATGTTTTCATTTACTCCAAAAAGAGAAAGTACACTATTACTTTGTGATATATTTATCTGAAGCCATAAAAACCACATTGCAGAGGTCATTATCAACAAAAAAGTAAAATGTTTTATAAATCGAGCTTGTGCCAAAGAATCTTTTCTTTTTGAATAAATTTCAGCCTTATCTTCTTTTGTAAGAATAGTTCCGGGTAAAATAGATTTTGAAGCTACCGGTACAACGGTAGGAGCTTTTTGAGCTACTGGAGCGGGAGTTACCGGTGGTGGCGGCGGTGGAGTAACTTCTTTTTTATCTGAAACAGCAGGAGTTGGCGTCACAGGAGGCGTTTCCGCTTTTGTTGGCGGAGTCTCTGGCGGCGTACTCGCTGATTTTGTATCCGAAATGTTCGGTAATTCCATTTTTGTATGTGTTTGAACTTCTTTGTATTCTACCAAAATTCTATCAAAAAATCAACCATTTAGACAAAAAAACACAATGACTCTGAGGAGTTATCGTGTTCCTTTGAAACTTTTTACTATGAATTTATTTTTCAGTACGAATAAATGGAAGTAATCCCATTGTTCGTGCTCGTTTGATAGCTACAGCAAGTTCTTTTTGGTGTTTTAAACAAACTCCTGTGTGAAATCTGTTTTGAATAGATCTGTAGTATGTCACAAACTGTGAAAGAAGTTGTGCATCCTTATAGTCTATATGCTCTACCTTTCCTCGACAGAAAGTGCAGATGAATTTTTTACGTTTAATAGTTGTCATTTTTACAAGGGTTTAAAATCAAAGTTCTGCGGACGCATCGTCCATGATTTGGTCGAGTTTTTTATCAACTGCATCCTTTTTAGGCTCTTCTTTTTTCTCTTTTACAGGAGCCTTCTTTTCTTTTTTAGGCTCTTTTTTTTCTGTAGAGTCAGATTCTTTCTTTTTTCGTGCTGCATCGGCTCGAGATTGCAATGCTTCATATGTTTCTGGAGCTGGATCACTCGCATCAACACTCGTAACCAAGAATCGAACAAGTTGATTGTCGATATTTAATTCGCGTTCAAGTGTGGCAATGTTTGCTCCATCAAACTCAAATTGGCATACGAAATAATATCCCCATGCTTCTCCTTTTACTTTGTACGCGAATCCACGCGCACCCCAAAAATCTTCAAATGTTGTTTTTCCACCAAGATCGGTGACGCGTTTGAGAATTGAAGACTTAGCGACATCTTGTGCCACTTTCTCATCCACGTTGTTGACGATAATCGCCATCAACTCATATTTTTTCATGCTTTTTGGACGGTTAAGAAATAGTTTTTCCGGCCCCCAAGGGAGCAAAGCACGCGAATACTATGGTTTTTGATTTCTTTGTCAAATTTCAAACTACAAACGGAAATCTTCATCTTGAGGAGGTAATAAAAAGGCTTGTAGAAATTAAAAACTCTGGCACAATCCTCATCGATGAACTTTGATGGATTTTACCTGGTAGACAAACCAAAAGATTGGACGAGTTTTGATGTCTGTGCGCGGATGCGAAAGATGTTTAATACACGGAAAATAGGGCATACGGGAACACTTGATCCATTTGCAACAGGACTTCTTATTGTAGCAGTAGGGAAGTGTACGCGCTTGATTCCTTTTTTAGAGAAAGCGAAAAAAACGTACACCGCCACCATTACTCTTGGAAAAACTTCACCAACACTGGATCCTGAATCAGAAATTACGGATATCGCCTTTGATGGAGAACTGCCGACAAAAGAAAATATTGAGAAAATAATTAAAAAACACTTTCTCGGGAAAATTGAACAGATTCCGCCACAGTTTTCCGCTTTGAAAATAAATGGAAAGAAATGCTGTGATTTAGCGAGAAAAGGGGAGAAGGTCGAAATGAAGCCACGTCCGGCAGAAGTATTTCGTGCAGAAATTACAGATTACGCGTATCCAGAACTAACTGTTGAACTAGAAGTGGCCGCAGGATTCTATGTGCGCGCGTTTGCGAGAGATTTAGGTGAGAAGTTGGTCGGAGGAGGGATTTGTTCTGAATTACGTCGTACGGCAATTGAGAGTCTTTCTATCGAAGACGCATTACCATTAGAAATGTGTACGGAATCAATTGATCCTAGATTTATTTTACAAAACTTGCCACAAACAGAGATTCCTATGGGACGAACACAAGATTTTGTTGCGGGACGTGCTTTTCCTTGGTCTGGAGTAGAAGGCGAAAAATCACTTGTACTCGTAGGAGGACGAACAATTGGCCTAGGTGAAATAATGAAAGGAAATCTTCAACCGAGGGTTGTGCTTTGAGCCGATCGCACAAGTTCTGTCATATCAGGAAAGCATCCCTCTGTATTGAGAGTTTTTTTTGTCTGCTTGAATCCAAATTTCTCATAAAAAGCTAATACGTCGTCTGATTTGACGAATACTTCTTCTGGTCCATACCAATCTAGTGCGCGCTTTAAAAGTTTCCTACCAATCCCTATACCCTGAACTTCCTGAATTACATAAAAAGAATTAATCTCATTTCTTGGTTGAGTTAAGAGTGAAATAAATCCCATAATTTTATCTTGATCCTTGTCGCGCGCTACAAAAAACTTTCCATTAATCTTACCTTCAATAATTTTCTTGATACGGTCTATATTCGAGGGAGCATCGGTAAATCGATGTTCAATTTCTTCGTGAGAAACTTGATCTAAATAAGATTCGTGCCATGTCTGACGCTGAACAAAGAATATTTCACCGGCGTCGTCAGGGAGGGGGTCTTCAATAGAAATCATAATTCGAAAAAGAGTATATCCCTTTCGTTTTAAATTTCAATTTTCTTTCCATATTCATCAATAAGCATCACTTCTGGTTCAAGAGATACTTTGTATTTGTCTAAAACGATTTTGTGCCACTTTCTCGCAAGTTCTAGGACATCTTTTTGTGTCGCATTATCCGCATTCATAAGGAAGTTGGCATGCTTGTCTGAAATCTGTGCACCACCTATTTGATCTCCTTTTGCTCCAGCATTTTCTAATAACCACCCCGCATATGGCATTACTCCTTCCGGTACTTCTGTTGGGTTTTTGAAAAAACTTCCTCCGCATTTTCCTGGAGGATATTTTTGCCATCGTTCTTGGATAAGTTTCTGTGCATCGGCTAAAGCAGTATCACGATCAATTTTCTTTGTAAGTTGAAATGTTGCACGAAGAATGCACCACAATGGATTCTTTTTGAAAATACTTTCTCGGTACTCGAATTCACATTCCTGAGTGGGAAGAGTACGGATCATTCCATCTTCATCACAGAATTGCACGGTTTTAAGACATTCTTGAATTTCGCTTCCAAAAGCTCCTGCATTTCCACGAATCGCTCCACCAACTGTTCCCGGAATTCCTGCTACATTGGTGAAATCGGAAAATCCACGACCTGCTACATCAAGAATGAGCTGTTGGAGATTTTTTCCTGCTTCTACAGTGACAATATTCTCTCGCCACTCACTTTTGTCTGCATCAAGAATGAATACTCTTCCTCGAAATCCAGCATCTGAGCAAACAAGATTTGATCCACTTCCCAGGAGGAAAGAGGGGAGACGAAGAGCAATAGTTTCGGCCCAGATTTCTGGTAAAACGTTTATGTCTGTAATACGCGCGAGTTCATCTGCCGTTCCACCAACACCAAAGTAGGTAATAGATGAGAGCGGAATATTTTTTTCCATTGAGAAATTCATCGAGGGGAGTGTGCCAGAAAAAAGAGGGGGAGTGAAGTTGACTTTTCCCATCAAATGCATTAAAAAATACTTGATGATAGAAAAAGATCCGGGGTGTGGAAAAACGATTGTTGAAATTCCTGCAAAAGAATTTAAGGAAAAGGCTGTTCAGACAGTTTCAGAGGCTATTTTAGGGATTAAATCTGGTCTGCAAAAAAAAATTCTTACCGTTATGGATATTCATGCGTTTCCAGAAGAAATTTTGGATGAAGATGGAGAAGAACTTACATTGAAAGAATGGATCGAAAAAGAGGTACATTCATTGAATTCGCCCGAAGATTTTGAACATTTCACAAGAATGTTACAGCTTTCACACACGGCATTGTGCAAAGAAGGTCGTGGGCCATTCCTTCCAAAGAGAAAAATTGATGGAAGAGATTTTAAACCTAATTCTAATAAAGTCGTGCGTCTTATTGAATCGGGAATTAAAAATGATAAAGATGCGGAATCATTGTTTGGATTTACACAGTTGGATTTGCATAAAAATGTGAATGACTTTTTGGTTGATCGTCGCGCAGGAAAAAATGGGCACGAGCGCTACACTGCTTGCAGAATACTCAAGAGAGCATTTGCTATGTCTGAGATGGAAAAAAGTATGAAAGATGTTGGGCAATGGGCTCGATACGTTTTTGGAATGGATGGATCGCCAGACGAGCAATCCTTTGGGAAATTTGGAGATAAACCGGAAATTGGTTTATTTATGGGATCTCAGGTCTCCAAAAATCTATTTGATGCGGAAACTGCTCGACGTGAAGATCGAGAATTTCAAAATTGGGAACTGGTAGAGGATATCCTCAAAAAACCATCCATGATGATTTTTGATAGCGAAGACGGTCAGCATGAATCATTGCATGGCATTAAGTTTATTGAATTGAGTTTTAAGGATGCAAATGAAGCAATCCGAAAAATGGAACGAAAGGGACAGATAACACCTGAAGATATTGATGAGTTGTTTCGTTTTCGAATTGTATTGGAATCTATACCAGGAGAAAATGATGGTGTTTGTCGTCACCGAAAACTGAAAATATTAAGTCAGATCGATAAAATAGCATCTGGACGTAAGGAACGTAAAATTCCGATTAAAGTTGAAACACGAACCATCAACGGACTACAGCATTTTTCAGATGATGAAGATGAGAACTTGGAATTTCAAAAAGCGTATGTTGACCGCATTGGGTTTTCTGATTTCAAACACAAAAGAAAGGAAGGGACTCTTTCAGGGGGTGGGTACCGAAATTTTTCACAAAAAATAAAACATTGTGATCCTAAGACGAGAAAGCCTATTTTTACTTGTGAGATGCAGTTGGTGGACGAGCAAGAGTATAAACATAACGAAAATCCTACAACAACGGCAGCACACTTTCCTCGTAAAATCGAAGCTGTGGGAGGGATGGAATTACCACGAACAGATAGTGTTATGACGCGCAAGCAGTACATTGCTCATTTGGAGGCATGGCTTCGGAATTATAATAAACGACACCCCGAAAAAATAGCAGAGGTATGGAAACTTCTGGATGCATCATGGGCAGAGGGGGCCACAAAAGGTGGTTTACCTAAAAAGCTAGAGGGGACTCATATTAAACGACCGGGCTGGAAGTCAACACCAGGACTCGGGGTATGGCGAAGAGGAAGTAAAGAAGAGGAAAGATTCACTTTTGATTTTGCACCTGGTGGAGGAACGATTTCGGATAAAAAATTCAAAGATCTTGCAAGAAATGCATTTGAATATTTATTTGCCTCTGGGCAGGTTCGAAAAGTGCCACAAAATTTCCCATCTCAGTTGACAGGAGGACAGACTGATTTGGAAAAATCATCTCTCTTTTTGGGAAATGATGCCTATTGTAGAATTGCCTCTCAAATACCAAAAGTGGAACTAAAAAAAACTTGATAAAACCGTGATTTTTTCTTTGATCAGAGTACACTGTGTTCGTGAAAATATTCATTGCGGGAACGTTTGATCCATTGCACATTGGTCACCAATGGCTTTTGTGGAATGCGACAAAAAAAGCCACTGAATTAGTGGTTATCTTGGCAACTGATGTAATGGTTCACAAAATCAGAGGTCGTTCATCTCATTTTTCAGAACAAGAAAGAATGCTTCGATTGCAAAAAGAAGAACTGCCTCATACAACAGTTCGTGTAGGAAGAGAGGACGGAGATTTTCTCCAAACATTGAGAGAAGAGTCTCCTGATGTACTTCTTCTTGGCTTCGATCAAAACGCGAATGAAAAATTGATACAAGCAGAATTCCCTGAACTAGAAATTCGTCGGGCAAAAAAATATTTTCCTGAGTTTTTCAAATCGTCACATTTTCGCTATACTAAAGAAAAATGAAAAAACTGATTGCTTGGTGGCGTCGAAGTTTCCGAGAGGGAAGTCTTCAATTGTGGCGACATCGATTTTTGTCTTTAACGACTATTGGCTTGGGAACGCTCATATTAGTGTTATTAAATTTTGTTTTTGCTACACAGTTTTTTGCAGACATGTCTCTCCAATCACTAGAATCACGAGCTGATTTTTCTATTCCACTTCGTGAGCCATATGATGCTTTTGAATTTGATGCATTAAAAAATTCATTAAAAGAGTTTGATGTAAAAACGGAAGTTTTTTCTGCTGAAGAATTTTCTGACTTTCGTGTTCCGCCACGTATACATGTAAAATTCCTTGATATCCAACAGGTTGAAGATGTATTAGAAGTATTCAAAAATCCGCGTTATGTCGAGGTAGTAGGGAACTGGGATGGTACTGCCGAAAGAGAATTTGTTACAGTTGTAGGAAATCTTTTAAAACTACGTAAAAATGTAGAAACAGCTTCTCGTATACTAGTAATTCTTTTCCTTACGGGAGGAGTATTATTAGCGATGAATGCTTTTCGAATTGCCATATTTGCTCGTCGAGATGAAGTCTACGTAGCACGTCTAGTGGGAGCTGATCCATCTTTTATTTCAGGTCCTTTCATAATTGAAGGAATTTTATTAGGATTGTTATCAGCACTTTTTTCTATTGTTATTTTCATTCTTGCCTTAAAGCAAGTGCCCGTGCTTCCGAGTGGACAAATATTCCTCCATCTTTGGAATAATGTATTTGCACTTGAATTATTGCTTTCTGCCGTTGTTGGAGGAGTAGGAGCTTGGCTATCTGTACGACGGTATCTCCGTGGACGTCTTGGATAATGGGGGATCAAAAATCATTAGCCATACTGTTACGTCGAACATTACTCGCTAATGATGATGCTATTTTGGAGTTTTTAACATCAGAATGGGGGAGAGTAAGTGTTTTTGTGAAAAAGTTTTCCCGATCAAAGAAGCGAGCCGAAATTGATTTTTTCCGTTTATTGGAAATTCAGATTTTTCAGGGAAGAAATTCGAAGTCTCTTAAAAATGCCATAACTACAACATTATTCTCAGGGTTTGAAGATTCGTATGAAGCGAATCAAATAGGATGGAAATGGATTGAACGCCTGAGAGACGTAACGCCTGAGGAACGTCCTGATGATGTGTTTTTTCAAGAAATGGTAGAGTGGTTTGCTAGTTTTGATTCATCATATACAGAATGGTGTAACGTAGCATTTCGTCTTCGTTTACTGCAGCACGCAGGAGATTGTCCACGATTTGATTCCATTCGTGGAGATTGTTGGTTTGATCCTTCCTTAAAAGACTTTCGTTCAGAAGAACAAACTGGCTGGATTCCGCTTCCCAATGAGGTAAGACAAGCCTGTGAGTTTCTCCGAAGGAGTGAGCCTGTTGTCTTTCATCAGAAAATTTTAAAGCTTCCTTCTGACGCATTACCAGCCGCACAAAGTGTGGTTAAGGGGATCGAGGAGTTTTTACTCTGAAATATATTCTTCTTGCTGGCAATCTGAAATGATTGACGGTTTTCTTTTTCAGAAGGAAACTAAGAACAGAATTCTTGTTCACGATGAAAAAATTTGTTCTCGTTTTCGGTTTATTTTCACTCTTCCTTGCGGTTCCTGTCCATGCAGCAATTGATTTTTCTGTACAGAATGTATCACAAGATAATCTTAATGCGACTCGTGTAGGTGTTCGCTCAGGAGATGTTTTGCGTTATGAGATAGCGATTAGTGGTGAGGATTTAAATGAATCTGCTGAAACAGAAGTTGATCTAAGTGATGTACTTGCTTCAACTCAGATTGTAAATGTCGGGGGAGGAACATTAAATGGAACTACTCTTGTTTTTCCAGAAGGATTTTGTCTTACCTGTGATGGACAAACGTTTTCTTTCTTTGTGCGAGCAAATGAGGAATGTGTTGAAGGGGAAACTATTGACGTAACATACAACGAAGAATCATTAGCAGTTCCACTCCATTGTGAACTTGCTGATTCCGGACCAGGAATGCTTATTGTCGCCATATTGGCGCTCTTTCTTATCTTAGGATACACGCTGCTTTCGCCGCGAGAACATTGTTAAGTAAAATACACACACATATAAAAGAAAAAGCTCTCGCTACGGCGAGAGCTTTTTTATTACATCTTATAAGAAATACTTTTCTTATTTCCCCATAGATTTTTCGCGTGTACGTCGAATCTGTACTTTGAAATTATCGTGTAACAGGTCTGCCAATTTTTTAATATTATCAGCATCTACTTCTGCTCGGAGCGTTCCAAGATTTTTACAAGTTATCATTCCAATAGCAATAAATCTGTCTCCTGAGTGTTGTTTCGTTTTTTGAAACTTAATCTCTGCCGTAATAGTATCGGTATCTTCTTTATCGGAAACATTTCCCATATATTTTTTTAATGGTTCAAATCGTTTTTCAAAATAAGACTTGTCTTCATCAAAAAGGGTAACGTCACCGGCCTGAAAGTGAAATATCATATCCTTATGGTTAAAAATTGAGAATTTCCCCCGAATATTTCGAGATCAGTTCAATTCTACCTGAGTCTGTTATCTCGCCAACTTTTTTTGCTTGCAATTCTGAATCTTCCTCGTTGAGTGTATTACAAATTTCTTTCACATCTTTTTGCTCACAAACAATCATCATGGCTGTTCCTGAGTTCCAGGTGCGATAAGCTTCCATGTCATCTATATTTCCAAGCTCTTTGAGCTCAGCTAATGCTTCATGTGGTGAATGAAGATCGTCTAATTTTGCACCCATTCCTTCGGGGAAAATTCTTGGAACATTCCCGGGAATTCCACCGCCGGTAATATGAACTATTCCTGCAATAGGAAATTTTCGTTTTTCTTCAAATCCACCAAGAACTGCATTTAGAACTGCACGATGGAAAATTTTGCTAGGAGTAAGAAGCACCTCTCCCCATGTTTGACCATCATTCCATTCCACATCATGCCACGTTTCTCCAAAACTTTTTTCACATACAGCTCGTGCAAGAGATACTCCATTTGATCGGAGAACTCTCCCCGCTAGGCCAATAATTGCTTGTCCTGGTCGAATATCTTTCCCTGTAAGAAACTTATCTTTTTTTACGACCCCAACGGCCGTTGCATTCCAAACCATGCGCGTGCAAGCGCCAGGAACTTCTGCTATTTCTCCTCCAGGGATAACTATTTTTTGTTCCAGGCAAGCTTTTGCCAACCCTGCGGTAAGACCTTCAATAGCCGCTAGGTCAACAAAGGGGACATCAAAGGTGTTTGTTATTGATACACATTCTGCCCCTACGCAAATTGCATCATCTGCTACCATAGCGACTAAGTCTTCTCCAAGAGTGTCGTATTTTTTACATCGTTCAGCTATTTCTGATTTTGTTCCGGTTCCATCATCATTTTGAATTAAGAAAAAATCACCAAAATCAAGCGCTCCTGCAAATCCACCATCTAATTGAACGGGGGCACCAATCATTCCTTCTCGAGAGGAGAATGTCGTTTTTGCGTTTTTATAAGCTGCCTTGCTCGCTTTTTCTCCTACAGAAATATTTACTCCTGCAGCAGCGTATGTCAGTTTTTCATCGTTCATCGTTCAAAAACAATAATTCCAATACCATCGCCAAAAGTTGCTTCTAAGTTTTGTAATTCATGAAGTTTAGTTTCTCCTAATCGTACCAGTAAAATAGGAGTGTCTTCGGCGTGATCACAAACTGAAGTAGGAGTAATTTCAAAATATTTTCCGGCAATAGGAAAAGTGCTAATAAGGCGAGGGGATTCGAAGGTTTGTGTAAAGTCATTAATTTGACGAAGATCGTGTTTTCCTACTTTTTTTGTTACACGAAGAATGGCTGATTCAGGAAAAATATCTGAAACTTGTTCGAGGAAAGAAACTCGTTTTAAAAAAGATTCTCGAAAATAAGAAACGATTGTTGAAAAAGCTATTCCAAGAAGAATCGCTGCAATAATAACCCATGACAACGGAACTTGTAGCTTTTCCATTGCTGTTTGCGGTTTTGTAATATTTACAGGAATAACAGAGTCTTTATTTATTTCTTCAATTGTTTTTGTTAGCTGTTGTTCAATAGCAAGAATCAATTTGTCGGCTTTTGGAAGATCTTTCCCCGAAAGCTTTAATGTCCAAAACACATTCAATCGATTTTGTTTTCGTGCTGCCATTTTCCGTTTTAGTCCGGAGACACTCACATCTGCTGATTTTAAAATAGCTTGCTGGAAGTTTGGGTCTTTTGCCCATCCAGCAATCATTTCTGATATTTTTTCTGCTGATTCAACTCCGTCATTCAAAAAACTTTTCTCAGCTGCAGCAACTGGTTTAACTGTAAAAAAGAGAGTGTATTTTTGAACTGGAGGAAGAACGAAGTTTAATGCGATCAAGAGCCCTGTTGTACAGAAAAATACGCCGATCCATTGCCATGGACGTCGGCTTACCGGAGACAAGAAATCGAAGAAGGTCATCAGGTTGGAGATGAAATTTTTGGAAGAGAAATTTTTGTTTGCTGTTTTCCACGACCGGCAAACTCTACCCTATTTAATAATGCTTCATCTACTTCTGGAGTAGGATAGTGTCCGTCGAATACTCCCGTGTGAAATCCGTCTACTTCTGGATTTCCTACACGTGCAGCTTCAATTAAGTCTGGCACTGTTTGGTAAAAGAGTGCGTCGGCACCAATTACTTTTCGTACTTCTTCATTCGAAATGTTATGTGCTACCAATTCTGCTCGGGTGGGAATATCAACACCATAGACATCAGGGTTTATCACCGGAGGTGCTCCACTCGCGACATATACTTTTTTTGCACCGGCTTTACGACACATTTCAATAATTCTTTTCATTGTGTTTCCTCGTACGATTGAGTCATCTACAAGTAATACATTTCTGTTTCGGAATTCAAGCTCGATAGGGTTTAACTTTTGACGAATTGATTTTTTCCGTTCGTCTTGTCCAGGCATGATAAACGTTCTTCCAATATAACGATTTTTTACCAATCCTTCACGATATTTAATTCCCAAATCTTGAGACATTTGCAACGCCAATGGCCGCCCAGAGTCTGGAACGGGGACAATAGAGTCTATATTAAGTTCTTTCAGGAAAGGTTTAATTTGCTTTGCTAAAGAAGATCCCAAACGTAAACGTGTTTTGTACACTGAAATCTTATTAATCATTGAGTCTGGTCGTGCTAGATACACATATTCAAAAATACATGGATACAGTTTCCCCGGCACACATTGCTCTGAATGGAGCACTCCATCCTTATCAATAAGGATAGCTTCTCCTGGCTCAACATCTCGTACTACGTCAAATCCAAGAGTTTTGATCGCTACATCCTCTGATGCAAAAATCCATTCGGTTCCTTTTGTTGTTTCCTTTTTTCCCATCACTAACGGACGAATCCCGTAAGGATCTCGAAAAGCAAACATTCCCACGCTATCAATAATAGTGAGGACAGAATAAGCTCCTGTTATTTTTTTCATAAGCAACTTTGCTCCTTCAAACACAGCTTGTTGAGGAGTGTTTTTTGGATTTTCTTTGAGTGATTGATAGATCTTATCCGCAAATACATTTAATAAAACTTCTGTATCTGAGTCCGTTCGTAAATGACGATGATAGCTGCTTTTTACTATCTTTTGTAATTCAGCAGTGTTTGTAAGATTACCATTATGGATTAGAAAAATACCAAATGGCGCATTTACAAAAAATGGTTGAGCTTCATCTAAAAGGTCAAAACTTCCACATGTCGTATATCGACAGTGTCCCATACCAAATCTTCCTTTTAGCTTTAAAATATCTTTCTGACGAAAAGCGTCTTTCACAAGTCCAAATCCTCGTTGATCGCAGAATTTTTGTCCATCAAATGAAACCATTCCTGCCGAGTCTTGCCCGCGATGTTGCAACATTAATAACCCGTCGTACAGATCTAGAACTACGTTGTCCTGAGGTTTTACGATTCCAATGATTCCGCACATACGTGGTAAGGGGAGAAAGCAGCAATATTTTAGGGCGTTTTCCTTGCATAGCAAATCCTTCTGAAGGATTTTTTATGGCTAAAATTTAATACTTCAAACACGCCTCTTCCTTGTCTTAGCAAGAGACGTGTCTAAATTAAGTATCTGTTTTTAAAATAATCCGTATCCGAGTGATAAGAACCAAATTCCTCCAATAAGAGCTATAATTCCTCCAATGATTTTAAAGGCTTCACATTTACAAACAAGTTTCCACAGAACTTCTGGAAATAAGATAAGAATAATTCCTTTTACCATGGCCATAATACCAATAATACTGAATATAGTAGCGGTTACACCATCCCATGAAAAGAAGAACATAATCCATAACGTTCCTACTACAAGAGAGGTCATTCCTCCAAAGTACATGAGCGCAGGACTTTTTTTGAAGTCACTCATGATCTTGTCATAGAGTTTTCCTCGAAAAAACATAAGACAAGCAGCTACGATACATATGGGCGCGAGCAACTGTGCAAGAAAAATAATTATGGGATTCATTTTTTATAGATTAGAAATTAAAAAAAAGAACTAGTGAAAGTATAGAGGATTCTTTTTCTATCTGTCAAAGAGGGGAGTGTACCAGGATTCTTTCCTGTGTTACACTCGCTGCGATGAAAAAAGTTCGTACCGCAGTAATACCCGTAGCAGGAAGAGGAACGCGCCTCTTGCCACTGACAAAAACAACACCCAAAGAATTATTACCTGTGTATGATCGTCCTGTCATTGAGCATATTGTACAAGAAGCGCAAGACGCAGGAATTGAGAATATTATTTTGGTTATTAGTGATGGAAAAGAGTCACTGCGTCATCACTTCGCAGAAAATAACGCTGTCATATGTGTGTATCAAGATGAACCACTAGGAGATGGTCATGCCATTGCTCAAGCAATTCCGGAATTGGAAGCCGATGAACCAGTATTGGTTCTTTTTGGTGATGAATTAATTGATAATGCAGGAGGACAAAATGCGGCACAACAGTTAATAGAAACATTTGAAAAAACAAATGTGTCGGTTATTGGACTTCAAAATGTTCCTCGAGCCCAGGTTTCCAGGTATGGAATTGTGCAATTGGATTCACAAGAAGGAGTAGAAACTATTCAAGAGAAACCAACGGTTGAAGCCGCCTTTTCTACCCTTGCGATAGTAGGGAAGTACATTCTCACTCCGGAGGTTTTGAAAATGTTACACGACACAGATGCACATGCTGATGGAGAAATTCGCCTTTCTGGAACATTTCAAAAAATGCTCGAGAACGATCAAAAACTTACCGCGTGCGTAATCCAAGGAGAACGATTTGATACCGGATCATTTGAGGGACTTCTCGCCGCAGGAAATCATTTTGCTCGTTAGAGTTTGACGATCAGTGCTCCCGAACCACCTTCGGTTATTTTTGCTGTTTCAAATATATAATTTTCTTTCAAAAGCCACGTTCGAACTCCATTTTGCAGTACACCTTTTCCTTTTCCTGTAACAACACGGACGCGTTGAAATTTCTTTTGCTCCGCATTCAATAAAAACTCAGAAACTTCATCTATTGCTTCTGATTCATACAAACCATGGAGATCAAGTTCTGCATCAATCTGTGGCGCAAATTTATTCACTTTCGCTTTTCTCATTACTCGCACTGTAGTACATTTCTCCTGATTCCAAAATTACAAAAATGATTGCTCTTGTCTCAGACTCACACGGTGCCGTTGATCGACTCGAAAAGGTTTTGGAAACCTGCGATAAAAATGGATGGCCCATGGCTCATGCAGGCGATGGAATTGTGGACGGACTTTCTGAGTTATTGAAAAAATTTCCAAATGTACAGATCTGGTTTGCACGCGGAAATTCAGACATGGATGATGAATCGGTCGCAGAAGTTGCAGCTCTTCCCAATGTAACTCTGGAGGAAGTTATTTCCTTCAAGTATGAAGGACAAGTATTCTGTGTTTCTCATTTTGAGGGAGAAGCGGAGAAATCCTTGAAAGGTAAAAAAATAGATGTCTGGCTTCATGGACACACGCATAAAGCAAAAGCAGCACGAAACACTGATGGTTCTGTTGTAATCAACCCAGGGGCACTATATGAGGACGGAAAATATATTATATGGGATCCCAAGAAGGGGAGCGGAGAGCGGGTATTTTTTGATTCTTAAAAAATCGAATCAGGAAAGGGAATATTTTTCCTTCACTGCTACGATCTCTTGTTCTGTTTCCACCATGTCCTCAAAAGCTTCGGAAATCTTTTCCTGTAACTTCCAACTTTTCGTCTGACACTCATCAATAAGCATGTGAGAGCCTTTTCGCTTCGCCGTATTCAAGTCATCCTTGTTTTTCTCCAACTCTTCTTCGAGCTTCAATACTAATTTTTCCTGTTTATCGAGAGCCTTTTCAAGTGGACGTAGCTCCCTCTGTAATTGCTTCTTTTGGTCACGTATTTTTGCTGCGACTCCTGGCTCTTTTTTTTCTTTTGAAGAAACTTCTGCTTCATTACTCCATCCCGTTGTTTTCAAAAACTCAGAATACGTTTCGTTATACACAGATGCGCCACCATTATCAAAAACCACAAGGCCCGTTGCGAGTCGTTCAAGAAGTTTTTCATTATGAGAAACGAAGATAATCGCCCCAGGAAACCTATCCAATGCATCAATCAAGGCATCTACTGATTCCAGATCCAAATGATTTGTCGGTTCATCAAGAAGCAAAATATCATGCGGCTGAATCATCAATTTCCCGAGAGAAACGCGCGCTCGTTCTCCTCCAGAGAGTATTTCTACCTTTTTATGCATTGCTTCTCCTCCAAACATAAGTGTCCCACTGAGGTTAAATATCTGTTGTTCTGGTAATTTTGGGGCAGCAGTGTGAAGTTCTTCTACAATGGTTCGTGTCTTGTCCAAAGAAGACTCATGTCCCTGAACAAAAATCCCTGTCTGTAATGACACGTGCGATTTTATTGTTCCAGAAAGTGGTTTCGTATCACCAGAAAGAAGCCGCAAAAGGGTAGATTTCCCTCTACCATTAGCTCCAATAACTCCCACTCGATCTCCTGGGGAGAGATTAAGATTTATATTTGAAAAGAGGATTTCTTCCTTCGTGTACCCAAAAGAAAGACTGTTTGCCTGCAGCATGCGATCTGCTTCAAATTTTTTTGAACAAAACTCAAACCGAATTTCCGGAATAACTTCAAGTTTATGTAGTTCTCGCTGTTTCTCCAACATTTTTATACGAGACTGAACAAGACCAGCAGAACGCGCTCCTGCACGGAATTCTCGAATAAATTTCTCGGTCTTGTTTCTTTGTTTCTCTGCATTTTTTCTCGTTTTTTCATGGACATCCTCTTCGAGTGTAATTTGTCGAAACATGTTTCCGCATCCGCCACGAATCTTTTTTAACCCTGTACGATGAATAGCCAATGTATGAGTACAAACCGCATCAAGAAAAGCTCGGTCATGCGTAATTAATACAAATTCCCCATTCCAGTTTTTCAAAAACTTTTCCAACCATCTCAAAGAAGTGATGTCTAAATAGTTTGTTGGTTCATCAAGGAGTAAAAGATCCGGCTCTGAGAGGAGTAATTTTACTAATGCGATACGCATTTGAAATCCTCCGGAAAATTCACTTGGTGGGCGAGGGAAGTCACTCACGGCAAATCCTAACCCCGACAATAATTTCTCGGCTTTCCATCGATCATGTTTTTCTGTTTCACGTAATCCCGCAGCTGCAGCGTCAAGAACGGTTGATTCTTCTAAATTCAAATGCTGGTCTAATGTGCCAACTCGATGTCCTTCTGGTATAGATATTTCGCCTTCATCGGGTTGCACATCTCCCTGAAGCATCCGCAAAAGAGTTGTCTTTCCGTGCCCATTTCGTCCAACTAATCCCAGTTTTTCACCAGGATGAATCTGAAAGGTAACCTCATCAAAGAGGAGTTGTGTTCCGAAAAACTTAGTAAGCTGAGTAACACGAATCATTTTTGAACGATTTTTGCTAATTTAGCAACAAGGATGACCAGCGCCGTAAAAGGAAATATCACTAATGTGCAAAGCCAGCTAAACCACCAAGGCACTGCGTTTTGAGATTTCCCTAAAAGATAAGAAAACGATCTCCCAAACCATGCTGCCCATGCACCAATAGCAAATAAGACAATGGCCATTATCCAGATAAGAATCCCCAAAAGCAGCTGAAAGAATGCCTGAATTCCATTTCCTTTTTGATGAGGGAAGTGGGGGACTTTTCGTATGCGAGAGATTTTCATGTTCATTTTTTTTGAGAAAAAGAAAGTGCTGCAAAGAGTGTAGCAATTGGAACAGCCAAAACAAGTGCCCCTGATCCCAATAGAGTTCGCACGATTTCTTCAGCAAAAAATTCCGAATTGAATACTACCCACCAAGGTCTTTCTGTATCAAGAGCAATAAGAAGAAACATAGGAAGTGCTGCCGCAACATAAGCAAGTGCCAAAGTATTTATCACCGATGAAATATGTTCTCTTCCCACAGACATGCCTCGAATAAATAATTCTTTCCACCCAAGTGAATTGTTTGCTTTCGATATTTCATCAATAGTCGCACTCTGTGTAGTAGTAACATCATCCAAAATACCAACTGTTCCTAGTAAAATTGCTCCCAATAACAATCCTGAAAGATTTACTCCTGGAAGTGCTACATGTAGAAAATAAGAATTCTCACTTCCCAATCCATGTAATCCAGCAAAAGAAATGGCTATCCACGAAATACCAAACGCTATCAGCAATGTAATAAATGTTGCTGCAACGGCTATATGCGTTCGTTTTTTCCATCCATGAGAAACCCATATCGTTACGCCAGTAATAAAAATACATACCATCAAGCTCGTCAAAAGAGGATCCGCACCTTTTAAAACCTGTGGAATCAAAATTCCTCCAATAGCACCTAATGAAACTATTAACCCCAATATTCCTGAAAATCCCTGCTTACCCGCAACCAAGAATATTACTACTAAAAACAATCCCATAATACTTAAAAGGGTAAAAATACGATCTTTTTCAAGAATACGAAAATTCTTACCTTCAGTGCTTGCTAAAAGCACATTATCTCCTACTTCTAAAAGTTGTGACTCTACTACGGCTTGATACTGTCCGGCAGGAATTGCAATTGTACGACCATCCCTTAATTCTACTCGAACATCTTGCGCCAAGTTTTTTTCACCAAAGATATCTTCAGCAATGGCTGCTCTCGCTTCAATAACTGTTCCTCTATGAAATTCATTTTCAGATATAGTTTGTTGTGCAAAAGAAATAGAAGGGATAAGTAATATAAGCGTCAAGAGAAGTTTTTTCATCTTCGTGAGTTTGCCAGTTTTGATAAAAAATGCCAGAATTCTAGGGATGAAATCAGAGGGAAAGCGCGTTGCGATTGTTGCTGATTGGCTCACAAGTCGAGGAGGTGCCGAGCGTGTTATTTTTTCATTAGCAAAACTATTTCCTGATGCTGTTATTTTTACGAGTGTATATGATTCATTAAAATTTCCTGAGCTAGGGAAAAGAGAAGTACGAACAACCTGGTTACAAAAACTTCCCGCCTTTATTCGGAACAAACATCAATTTCTGCTTCCGTTTTATCCAGCAGCTTTCAAAAAACTCGATCTCTCCGAATTTGATATTATTATCACCTCAAGTAGTTCAGGGTTTTCTAAGTGTGTACAAAAGACGAGCATGAAACAGGTTCATATATGTTATTGTCACACGCCTGTACGATTTTTGTATCATGCACGAGAAGAATACGTAAAAAGATTTCCTCTTCCGTGGTGGGGGACACCCATTCGGTTCATTCTTCCATTATTACTTCATTGGCTGACCAAAGTTGATCAGCGTGCCGCAAAAATGGTTGACCATTGGATTTCTAATTCTGATTTCGTAGGAAAACGTATTGAGGAGTTTTATGAGGAAAGGGCAAAAACACTCTATCCGGGTGTAGAAACAGAAGAATTCGCTCTCGCAGGACAAATGAGCGTGAAACGAGATTATTTTCTTGCGGTGGGACGATTTATTCCATATAAGAAATTTGATTTGCTGATAGAGACTTTTACGAAAAACAAACTCCCATTAAAACTTGCTGGACGCGGTCCTGAGTGGGAACGATGTAAAGAACTAGCAAGAGATGCTAAAAATATCGAATTTCTTGGCTTTGTTCCTGATGAAGACTTAGCTTCTTTATATGCGGGCGCAAAAGCATTTCTTTTCCCTGCAGAAGAAGATTTTGGGCTCACTCCAGTCGAAGCAATGTCTGCGGGAACACCTGTGATTTATTATGCCAAAGGAGGTGCCACCGAGTCAGTAGGGAAATGGGGAACTCCTTTTGATACGCAAACACCGAAATCATTACAAAAGGCCATTGATGCTTTTTTGAAAACAGAAAACTCAATAAATCGAGATGAAATTGTAGAGCGAGGAACATCTTTTGATGAAAAAAACTTCCGGAAAAAGATGGCAGAATTTTTGAAAACTTTATAAACTTAATATGATGAAAATATACATTGGATCAGATCACGGCGGATGGGAGCTAAAACAAGAACTTTCAGTATACTTAATTGAAAATTTTCCTGACACAGAAATATTTGATCTCGGATGTGATTCTGATGAAAGTTGTGACTATCCACAATTTGGCGCCGAAGTGGCTAAAGAAGTAGTAAAAGAAAAGGCCCTGGGGATTGTTATCTGTGGATCGGGAGTAGGTATTGGAATAGCCGCAAATAAAGTAAAAGGAGCTCGTTGTGTGCTTGCAAATACCATAGAACTCGCTACGCTCGGACGTCAGCATAATGGCGCACAGATATTGAGCATGGGGGCGCGAACACATTTCGTTGATCCATGGAAGCATATAGTGAAAGCCTTTTTGACCACAGAAGTAGATACTTCTGACAGACATGTAAAACGGCGTGCACAGCTTGATACTCTTTAATCCTTTTTTCTAATGCGAAATTTTTTACTCTTAATTCTTCTCATCGCTGCTCCATTGGCCTACTTTTGGTGGGGTGTTCCTTTTGAGACAGTAGTGATCATCATGATGAGCTTGATATTTATTCTTTTGATAAAACTTTTTCAAATGGAGCTCAAACAAGATGAAGACCTTCGAAAAATGAATCAAGAAAAATCTCCTCCTGAAATAAAGGATGTTCTAGAAGAAAAGTAGTTTTTCCTTTTACCGCTTCGTAACAATCTTATCTACAAGACCATATTTTCCGTATTTCACAGCTTCTTCTGCTGAAATAAAATTATCACGATCACAATCTTTCACCACTTCTTTGTAATCTTGACCGGTACATTTCTGAATAATCTTATATAGAGTCTCTTTTGTTTGTAGAATATGCTCTGCATGAATAGCGATATCAGAAGCTTGTCCCTGAGTTCCACCAAGTGGTTGATGAATCATTACCTCAGAGTGAGGGAGGATGAATCGTTTTCCTCGTGCTCCATTCATAAGAATCATTGCTCCCATGGAAGCAGCCATTCCTGTACACATGGTAGAAACATCTGGTTTCACAAAGTTCATTGTGTCAATAATAGCGAGTCCTGATGAAACAGAACCTCCAGGAGAATTTACGTAAATAGTAATATCTTTCTTCGGATCTTCTGATTCAAGAAAGAGCAGTTGCGCAATAACAAGGTTTGCAATCGTATCATCGATCTGTGTTCCAATAAAAATGATTCGTTCTTTGAGCAAACGAGAATAAATATCATAGGCACGTTCGCCATCAGTAGATTTTTCGATAACCGTTGGAACGAGATAACTCATGTTTGTTTTTTATTGAAATTCTCCGAAGTATACCGTAAATATCGCGCTTACTCAACCTTTACGACTTGCCGATAAGAGAAAGTTGTTTACTTTTTTAACTTTTTCACTCGACGTCCTAGCAAAACACCAAAGACCAGTAATACTAATACCGCAATAGCTCCTGCTATTTTTACCCAACTAGCTGTATCAAAAGGCTCTGCTGCATGAGCGTTATCACATGCATCACCCCATCCATCAGTATCACGATCAAGCTGGTCAGCATTAGCAATAAGCTTACAATTATCAATAATATCTCCTACACCATCACGATCCACATCACCTTGACGAGAATTTAATACTTCAGGGGCATTGTCACAGGCATTTCCTGTTCTATCTTTATCGCTATCTTTCTGAGAACTATTTTTTACAAAAGGACAATTATCTTCTGCAAAATCTACATTATCTCCATCAATATCAGATGAAAACTGTGCATTTATCTTTTGTCGCCCTAATTGCGCTATTATTTTTACATATTTCTCATTAGAAATACGCTCTGTATACATGATTCGATCTACCTCATTTCCTCCATATAATACTCGTAGTTTTTTTCTTGGAAGAGTAGGGAAGTACACAGAACCCGTGACCCCTCCTGTTATTCGAATGTCATCTATTTTTACCGAAACACCCCAAAAAGAAACTTTTATAAATCGCACGAGTTCCGTACTAAGCTCAATCCGTTGCTGTATTGGTCGTTTTGAAACAATCGTTTTAAGAGAATCTATCGTTCGTCCACCCTCAATCGCAATGGAACGAACTTTTGCATTTCCCGAAATAAAAGCTTCTAGTCGAGTCAATGGAACCTCTTCTCCGAGGTCAATTATAGCCCACGATGCATTACGTCCATCAGCACGTTCGTCAAAGGAAAACGTTGTCAACACATTGTCATCAACAAGCGCTTCCATAGGAGAATCTCCTTTTCGTGATGAAATATCCGTAACCTGCATTGTATTCACTCTATGAAAATCCTGAAAAAATACTTCATATTCTATAGGAGTATTTTCTTTATCAACTACAACAAAATTTCCAAATCGTTCATTTACAGCCTGAAGAATTTCTTGAGACAGATCAATTCGTACTTCCTCAGTATCAGAAAAAGGGGGGAGTTGTATTTCTTGTTCATAAGGAAAGTCTACCACCGTTGGTACAGCTGCCTGTACAAGCGTTACAATAGAAATAAGTCCGAAACCAAGCATGATTTTTTTCATGATGTATTTATTACACAGCTGCTTTTTCAAGTTTCTCACGACGTTGACGAGCTTCATTTCGCTCAATCATTGCCTTGATAGCCATTGTCTGAACAATAACTGATCTTTCCGCTTCTCCTAATTTCATTTGAATAAATTTGAGCGTGTCCTCAAGGTCGGGGATAAGTCGGTGCTCAAGAGCATTTACACGACGACGAGTTTGTTCAATCTCGACAGAAAGGTTTTCTGCTGATTTCTCAATCTCAGCCAACTGAATCAATAGTTCAAATACATGAGAGAATTTTTGAATAGCAATGTCTAACTCTGCACGAGTTTGAAAAAATCCATATCCGATACCATGTTTTTCCGTTTTAAGAGAAAAAATAGGAATACGTACCGACATTACATTTTTTGTTTTTACTTCCAGTGAAAGCGTCTGCATTGGCACAGAAAGGGCATTTTCGAGATAACTTTTTGGTAATAAGGCCTGAGCCTCCAAAAATGAAGTATTTGCTTCTCGAATAGCGGATTCTACCTTCTCACGCAGTGATTTAGCCTGACGTACAATCGCAAGGAATTCTTGCATAAGTCCGTCTTGTTTGTCTTTCAAGAGTTTATGTCCACGTTTTGCGCTGGTAGCTTGCTTCTTGAGCCCCAACATGGTCATACGAGTTGCCGTTACGTTTTTGACTGCCATAGTACAGATTCGATTAGTTCGTGCGAATTGTAAAAGCTATATAATAAATGTCAAAAAAAACAGAAGGAAAGAGGGGAGGATCAATAAACTATTTTGATGGATATGCTCCAATTCCACCCAATAAGTTTACAAATATATAGTGGGGGAATTGAGGAGAAAGATGTTTTTGTAATACCCCAGAAGACCCACTAGGATGGCAATAGAGTACAAAACATATTCTTTTTGGGTGTGACTCATTACTAATAGGAATAGATCCTTTTACCGGTTGTCCAATCATATCAACCAGAACGCGCGAATCACCCATTTCTTTCTTTTTTTCAAAATATTCTGTCCAACTCCATCCAATAGATCCACCCCCATCAAGAGAACAGGCCTCTTTGGAAAACATATCTAAAATATTCATTCTGTAATTTTTTTGAAAAAGTGATCTAAGAATATGTAGAAAATTTTATTGAGCAAATTTTTTAGAAATATATTTCTGTTTTAAACGAAATATTTTTCTTTTGATATCTGAGTTCAATGTCATTGCGAGAGACCTCCTCGTTTTGGTTAAAACAATATACATTGTGTTAACATCTTTAAGTATCTCTTCATCACTCCTCTCTCAATCTTATCTTTTTAACTTTTTAAATATTACGATCGATTTAAGACGTTTTTTTATGAAAAAGGTATAAATACTCCTTTTGATATTTTTTGAGAGAGAAAGTTGAGGGGACTAGTCCCCTGTTTTATTTTTATCTAAACTCTATAGATTTCTAAATGATTAAATAAAATTTGACCAAAACTAGTTTGTTCGTAAAATCAGCGAGCTCTTACAGAAGTTGACACTTGGCGCCATCGTCTAGTGGTTAGGACTCAGGATTTTCATTCCTGCAACAGGGGTTCGATTCCCCTTGGCGCTACCACTCGAAAATTACCCTAAGCTCTTGTAGCTTGTGGTAATTTTTGCATTCGTGAGAATGCGGGGGAATTGAACCAAGAGGGTTCGAATGCAAAGCACACGGAGCACGTAGTGCGGAGTATTCCCCTTGGCGCTTTGAAATTTTCATTTTGAAAACTAGTATTTTATAGATGAAATAGTACACTCTTCCCGAATGATAGCCACCAACGGTAAAGTCCTTTTTAACACACTCTCTCAATTCGGAGGGAAGATGCTTGCGATTATCGCGAGCTTTGTAGTACTCAAAATTGTGACGCAATTTGGAATAGAGTTCTATGGAGATTATGTAACCACGTATGAATTTTTGGCATTCTTTGGAATTCTTGCGGATGCAGGACTGTTTGCTATTGCCGTACGAGAAATGTCGAAGGACAGAAAAAAAACAGAATTCATTCTTGGAAACATCCTTTCGATGCGCCTACTTTTGGTTCTGGGAGTAATGATTCTGGCGGGAGTTTGTGCGCAATTTGTTCCCTCCTATTCCCCTGTCGTAAAAACTGGAATATGGATTACGGCGCTCTCTATGGGGCTTACTATTATCGCAGGAACTCTCTCGAGTGTCTTGCAAGCACGAATGAAGATTCAATTCTTCTCGGGATCAATGGTTATTGCCAAATTATCTCTCGCGGCAATTGTTTTCTGGATATCTCAAACAACTCTTGGTGGAAATCTCTTACTCAATTTCTTGTGGGCAGGAGTAGCATCAAACCTTATTTTCGCCGCCGCTGTAGCATGGTTTGCCGCTCGTGAAGTGAGAATAACTCTGCGTTGGAACTGGGACTTTTTGCGAGAAACATTGAAAGTGTCCCTTCCTTATGGATTAGCGCTTATCTTACAAACGCTGTATTTGCGTCTGGATATACTGCTTATCTCTTTGATCCTTGGATCAGCGGCTGTGGGGACTTATGGAGCGTCAACGCGTGTAATGGAGAGTTTATTGGTCCTGGGGGTATACTTTGGTCAAGCGATGTTACCCAAAATTTCTGCAGAAGAAAAAGACAATATTGCTGTAGGAAAATCCCTGGTATGGGCAGGTGAAAAATTATTGTTACTGGCTCTGCCGGTAATAATCGGAATAGAAATTTTTGCACCCGATATCATTCGCCTTATCTCAAGTGAAGAATTCATTAGTACAGCAGGAGTACTCGGTTCTGACGCCATATTACGTATTCTTGTTCCCACTATATTTTTCGCGTTTTTCAATCAACTTTTTTCCTTCACGTTGGTCGCCAAGAACCGACAAATGTATCTGCTCATTGTAAATGCAACAGCACTTGCGATAAATGCAGCCTTAAATATCTGGCTTCTCTCTACATATGGAATTATTGCTGCCGCAGCATCTACTGTGCTTTGTGAGATAGTAGTCTTTATTCTTTTGTCACGAGAAATAAGAAAGCATTGGAAGCTCCCCTTCTCTACGAAAAACATTCTCCGTATCGTGGCAGCTAATATTCTTATTCTTGCTGAATTACTTTATACGCCTGCGGGAGAATCTCTCTTCCTGGGAATATGTGTCACAGGAGCTACGTACGTGGTACTCATTGCCTTTTGGCGCAAGGATTTTTTCCCTCCAACACAAACAATAGGTGTTGTAGAAGATTTCACAGAATTAAATTAATTCCTTAGACCAACGGATTATTCCGAGGAACTCCGTTTTCTCGTGGAAACATTTTTGAAGTAAGTTTTACTTTTTGTACTTCGATAAAATAACGTTCGCTGTCTCCCAAAAGAGTCTGTCCTCGTCGTACAATTTCTCCACCAAATTTCTTTTCCAATCCATTAAACTCAATCAAATCCTCTACAATCGCAGGACCTTGATAAGCAATGAAACTTCCTCCCAGTTTTACAAACGGAAGAGCGTATTCTAGCAACACATTCCATGGCGCTACCGCTCGCGCTGTCACAATATCGTATTGCTCACGATAATTTCTCATTTGCGCAAAATCTTCAAATCGTCCGTGTAGAGTCGTTACATTTTTTAGCCCCAGTTGTTGTACCATGTCAGACACAGCCTTCATTTTTTTCCCGACACTGTCGAGTGCCGTAATATTTGCAGTTGTCGCTATAGCAAGGGGTAACGCAGGGAATCCCCCACCCGATCCGAGATCAAGCACTTTTTTATCATTGAGGTCAAAGAATTCGGTAATAAGAAGTGAATCCTCAAAGTGTTTCTCAAAAACATCATCCTTCTCGCGAATCGCAGAGAGATTTATTTTACTATTCCAGTCTGAAAAAACTTCCCATAATTTTTCAAATTGTGCTTGGTGTTCTGTAAGTAATTCTGACATATGTTTGTGCTGTAAAGAAAAATGGCTTGCCAGTCGTAGCTTTGCCCATGCTTCGCTTTTCAAGCTACGCAGGGCAGTCTTCCATTTCCGACTCTTCCGCAGTTGCGGAATTATCGCAAAGCGAAGACTGGAGCCGAGAATGGGATTTGAACCCACGACCTACGCGTTACGAGTGCGTTGCTCTACCACTGAGCTATCTCGGCACGGAAGTATGATAGTTATTTTGCGAAATTTGTCATTTGGAAATAAAAAAATATATAAAATCAAGAAAAGGCGTAATAATGCAGTATTTAAACGAAAATAACGTTCATAACAGAAATTCCTTCTTCAAAAAAACAAAATGAGTATCAATTGATAATTCATCAGAATAAAAATATCCATTAAAAGAAAATTTCTTTAATTCTTCATGCTCTTTTATTTGATTATCTAAAATAAAACGAGCCATTTTTCCTCTTACCTGTTTTACATGAATCGTAATAGTTCGCATACCATCCTCGGTCTGACATTTAAAATCTACCTCAATAATTGGTACTGATATCTGAATACGACGCATAATTCCTGAATATTCCTTAGAAGCAAGATTTAAAATATATTTAGCGCCTGACTCGGTAACGAGTTGATTTAATTTTGTGGAAACCGATTCTCCCCAAAAATCATATAATGTTTCCCCGATTAATCCTGTTGTCTTTGTTCCCATTTCTAAACGATAGGGTCTTATCCTATCTGTCGGACGTAATACTCCATACAGTCCTGAGAGAATAGCAATGTGCTCATCAGCATGTTCCCAGTTCTCTGTGGTGAGATGTATTAATTTTAACGCCTGATATGCCGCACCATTATATACATGTAAGACTAACTCCTCCTTTTGGTTTTCCCACTCTTGATATCTTCTATAATTCAGGTCAGCTATTTTTTCACTCACATGGAATAATTGCTGCAAATCACCTGGTTTTTGTACCTGAAATTTTTCAAGAATCTGTTCTGTTTTCTTTTTCAATAAAGACTCAGTGCCAATATTCAATTCACATGAATTTGATAAAAAAAAATTGCTGACGAAGGTATACAAAGCATCAACGTATATTTTGCCTGAAGTAAATGAATTTTAAAATTGCTTTACCGGAAAATTATTTTCCGGTAAATAATTACATAAACAAGCAAGAAGATTATTCATCTTCTTCTATACAAATTTCTCTTTTACTAATAGACCTCAATGTGAGATAAACAAGCATAACAACAAATAAGGCCAATAATATAAGCAGAGCTGTTGCGAAAATCTTAAATCCATAAATATTTGTAACATGATACATTTGCGTTGTCGCCAATGAAAAAGCGGCTAATGGAAATGTATATGCCCACCAAGAAATATAAAATTTTATATTCAAAAATAATTTCCATTGAAAGGCAATCAAGAAAAATAAAAATGTTGCAAAATAATAAAGAATATGTGCAAACCCATCAAAATTTTCTGTTAATTTAAAATAAGCTATAAACGCAATAGCTGGTGCCGCAAATAAAATAAAAAATGTTGGAATTAATTTCTTTGGCAATGGATCATGAAACATAAGTCGGTACAAAACTATGGTTGTGAGAATAAACATCCAAACCACTCCAGCGGAAAAGAAAAACCATGATATCTCTGGTGAAAAATGCTGCACCCCTGCTATCGGGATAATAAGATTCCCAACCACGGGAATAAACCAAGCAGGACTCATGTGTTCGATTTTGAAATGTTCTTTCGTGATCCATTCACCGAGTATAGCAAAACTAAATATGGTATTTATAATAACTCCTACTATCCATAAATACTTAGAAGCATCCATATCAATTCCTAAAAACATAACACTCATTACCAATAATGTTTTGGAAATAAGAGGGAAGAAATTAATCTTCACTGGGTGTTGATATTCTTTTTCAATATCTTTCCGATGGAATAAAAATTTTAAACCATAAATAGAAAGAACCATTACAAACAAAATAATCGTAACTCCCAGTAATAATAATGATATTTGATTTGAAAGAGAAAAAAGACTCTCTACTTTTTGAAATGCTAGTGCAAATCCCATAAACCCCAGAACGGGGGCAAAAAAAGATATAGGAAAATTTTTTAATTTTAAATTATTTTTCATTTTTTTATAAATTATAAATGATTCATTTAAGAATCTTAATGGCCATTCCCTTCACTATCGCTAGACTCTTTTTTTATAAGCAGAACAAAGGATTCTTTGAAACGTACTTTGTGAGATATTGATCATTGCGGCACTCTCTGTTTGACTTAAGTCCTCTACATTTTTCAAACGCAGTGCCTCCCATTCTTCGTGAATAATCTCCACGCCCCTCCACTCATATTGGTATTCCTTGCGGTTTATAATACAAAACGTGTAGATCATGAGATATTCTGCGACATGATTTAGGTCTTGGCATGTTGTTTTAAATATTATTTATATCAAATAAAAAGGCCTCCACTAGGAGGCCTTCGTTCTTCGCTTATTTTTTAAGTACAGCTTTCATTACCTTTTCTTTATCAAGTTTTTTGGAACAAAAGAACCAATCTTGACACTGCATATCCTCGTTCCCATCCATTCTATTTTTTGCTGTTCCACAAGATCCAGCAGGACCTACTATGACATCATCTCCAGGACGCCAATCTGCAGGAGTAGCAATATCAAATGCATCAGCCGTTTTTAATGCAATAAGCACTCGATATAGCTCGTCAAAATTTCGTCCAAGACTAAGTGGATAGTAAATAATAGTTCTAATAATTCCTTTTGGATCAACAAAGAACACTGCTCGCACAGCCTTTGTTGTATCTTCTCCAGGCTGAACCATCCCGTATTTATTGGCTACTTCCATTGTTATGTCTTCAATCAAAGGGAAATTAACTTCCACATCTTTCATTCCTTTATATTCAATTTTTTCCTTAATTGTTCGCAACCAAGCAATATGACTATACAAGCCATCGATAGACAATCCTACAAGCTTACATCCAGCCTCTGTGAATTTGCTCTCAAGCGCGGCAAATGTAATAAATTCAGACGTACACACTGGTGTAAAGTCTGCAGGATGACTAAATAATATAGACCATTCTCCGTTATAGTCACTTGGAAAATTAACCTCTCCCTGGGTAGTTACCGCCTTAAATTCAGGAGCTTTATCTCCAATTCGAGGCATTTGTGTCACGACAGTTTCTGAATTTGTTTCCATTTTATAAATATTAAAAATACGTGAATAAGTTTTGCATAAATACCCACTAGACACAATATTTTCTCCTTTCGTTGTCTTAATAGAACAACTTAATTTAAAAAAATCATCAGAATCAATGCGGCTAAAAAAACCATCCTTACGGATGGCTCTTGAATTCTACTCTGGCGGAGAAGGAGGGATTCGAACCCTCGGTACCCTTGCGGGTACAACACCTTAGCAGGGTGCCCCATTCGACCACTCTGGCACTTCTCCGCAATTCTAAAAGAACAGCGGGAGTTTACGCGAACGAGAGTTTGGGTCAAGAAAATTTTCTTCACTATTTAATTGTCAAAAAAGCAATTGAGTTTTATATTTTCCTATGATGAAATTTAACCCCCATTTCAGATGTCTAATCCTATCAAGAAAAAAATTTGGTTCAAAAACAAAGATGTTGATTTGAATCGTATTGTTGAAGAATTCAATGCAGGAGAAGACATTTTTTATGACCAAATAATGCTTCCTGATGATGTGTGGTGTAGTCGTTGCTATGCCCGTCTTTTGGAGCGTCACGACCTTATTACAAAAGACGAACTCAAACAGTTGGAAGGAGGATTAGATGATGTATTGGTGCTTTGGGAAAAAGGAGAATTCATCCTCAAGGTAGAAGACGAAGACTCTCACACAAAAATTGAAGAATACTTGATTGAAAAATTAGGAGACACTGGAAAAAAGATTCACACAGGGCGATCTCGAAACGATCAGGTTTTGGTAATGATGCGTTACTTTTTGAAAAACAAAGCTGTAGCAATGCGAGAAAAAATCTTGGACGTTGCAGATGACTTTTTGGCCTTTGCAAAAGAGCACGAATTCGTTCCAATGCCTGGATATACACATATGCAAAAAGCTATGCCAACAAGTGTCGGAACATGGGCTTCTTCTTTTGTTGAATCATTACTTGATGACGCTCGATTACTTACGGTAATTACTGATGAAATCATTGACCAAAATCCACTTGGATCAGGTGCAGGATATGGATCTCCTTTTGATTTTGATCGAGACACATTAACGAAAGAACTTGGATTTAAGCGTACACAATCAAACCCTATTTATTGTCAGAATTCACGTGGAAAATTTGAAGGACTCGTACTTGAGGCTTGCTGCAACATGATGCTCACCTTGAACAAATTCTCTTCAGATATATTGTTTTTTACGACTCAAGAGTTTCAGTTCTTTGAGATGGATGATTCAATCGCAACCGGATCATCTATTATGCCACAAAAGAAAAATCTTGATGTAGCGGAATTGATCCGTGGACGAACGGCTACAGTTTTTGCCTGCCGAAATGAAATATCTATGAATATCATGCACAAAATTCTTGGATATCACCGAGATGGACAAGAAATTAAACGTCCCCTCTTCCTCGGACTTCGCTACACAGAAATGTGTCTTGATGCAGCACGTGCCATCATTGGAAATATTACTCCAAATGAGATTGTAATGATTAACTCTTCACTGGCTTCTCCTGGTCTTTTTGCTGCTCACAAAGCATTTGAATTAGTAAAAAAAGGAATGACATTTCGAGATGCGTACCGTGAAGTAGGAGCAAATATCGCAAGTATTGATATTAATGCTGAAGATATTCAAGAAATGATGAAACTCTCTACGCACCAAGGAGGAACCAATAACCTTGGTCTTGATAAATTACAGAAAGAAATTGACGGAATGCGTCGATAATATTACTACCCTACCCCCCCCATTCAAATGACCGAACCCTGGAACATGCTCGAGCACCTTCGCGAAAAAGTCGCAGCAGCAGGTGGACCTGTGTGCTGTCATGCACACTTTGACAAAGCGTACGTTGTCACTCCCGAAAAACTAAAAATGTGTAATGAGCACATGGAAGTAAAATGGGATCTCTGGAAAGACGTAAAAGAGAATTACACTCACGATGGATTGGTAGAACGAATTTCTCGCAGTGCTGAGAATTTTATCAACCAAGGATGCGATATCGTGCGAACCAATATTGATGTAGACAGCACGGTGGGAATGAAATGTATTGAGGCGGCTCTTGCCGTAAAAGAGAAATACGCTGACAAGATTGATGTTCAGATTTGTTCTCAAGTTCTTGAAGGAGCAATGACTCCGGAAGCACAAGCAATGATCCGAAAAGCTGCTCCTTTTGTTGATCTTCTAGGAGGACTCCCCTCTCGTGATCGACCAAATGAAGAAGCACATCTTGAGTTTCTTTTTGGATTAGCAAAAGATTTAAATAAATCCATTGATGTACATATTGATCAAAACAATGATCCCGATGAACGTGATACCGAATTATTAGCCAAAGCAGTTATCAAACACGGAATGCAGGGGCGCGTAAATGCCATTCATTCTTGTTCTCTTGCGGCGCAACCAGATGAATATATTAAAGATATAGCACAAATGCTTAAAGAAGCGGATATGTCGGTTGTCATTTGTCCTCGTGCCATGATCGACAATCAGCAACCTCGACACAAAACAGGACCTATTCATAATTCTATTGGTCCGGTTCCTCAGCTTCTTGAAGCAGGAGTCAATGTGGCATTGGGAGTAGACAATGTTTTTGATTTCTTCTGCCCATTTATTGATGGAGACTTGTTTTCTGAACTGGTATTTTTACTCGAAACAAGCCGTCACTACGATGTAGATGACTTAGTAAATATTGCTACTACAAACGGACGAAAAGTATTAAAAAATATTTAAAAATCTCGTGACTCTCTCAATCGATTAAATAAAGGTGGACGCATGTTGTTTCCGCCTTTTTTATTTCTCCTTCCCTCTAATGGACGTTTCCTCGCTGGTCGCCAAGATATAGCGATAAATTCTGTTTCTCCAATCATTTCTCCAATCATTCGAACATTCATTTTCTCTTCTATTTTGCGTCGAGGATTTGCGTTTTCTTCCAATTGAACCTTCCACTTTTTGTTTGTGAGATCACTGAGAAGAATCATCGTGTTAGATTTTATCTCTAGTACCGTTCCCATCAAAAATCCTTCCTCTGGAACTCGTTCCATTCGCTTATTCATTCGTTCTGATCCTTGATACCATTCCATTCGTTCTTCAAACATAGCATCTGCTCTCTCCCCTACTTTTGATTGTTCTAATGCAAATCCGCCTAATATTTGTATCAAAAGTACTGCCGCAGCAATCATCCAAAAAGGAATACGATAAGCACGATCTGTTCGTTGAACAATTTGTTCAGTAACAATCCATGAAGCTATAGAAAGAATTATCCAAAACAGCGGAACTCCAAACCAAAAAAGTTTCCCGAAGATATGTGGCTTTTCCCACATAAATTCTACGAACTCAAAATTATGAATAAGGTGCCACAGGAGAGCTACAGAAAACATTCCAAAAACAAGAAAGGCTACACCCGCAATTACATGAAGTACTGTCTTTGCAATAAAATAAGATTTTTCTCGCGGAGTAATTTTCTTCGCATGAATTTTTTTGAGCACGGAATCGGCAAAACTTTTTTTCATTGTGAAAAAGTAATATTAAGACGTTGAACAACAACACGGAATTTTTTTCTAGCACGTGCTACAAGAGTACTTACTGTTCCAATAGGACACTTCAAGATATCGGCCATTTCATCATATGAAAGATCTTCAAAAAACCGCAACACTAAAACTTCTCGATACTTCGTTGATATTTCTTGTAGAGCTGTTTGAATCATTGCTGCATCTATTCGAGAATCAAAATTATCTGCAAAATCTTCTGATGTCGGAAGATACAATTCTGGTGTAAGCTCCACGGCCTTATCTTGTCCTCGTGTTTTAAATTTCCGAAAAAGTGAAATTGTTTGGTTATGAGCAATCCTATAAATCCAACTACTGAATTTTACCCGTCCATCAAATCCTCTAATGTTTTTCCAAACAGCCAAGAAAGTATCTTGTAGTAATTCTTCCACCTCTTCTTCTCCAAATGCGGAAATACGTTGAATGTAACGACGAAGACGTTCCTCGTACCTATCGACAAGAGTCGAGAAAGCAACTTCCTCTTCTACAGAGAGAGCAACTAATTGTTCATCTGAATATTTAGAAAAATCTTTCATCCAGAAGTAAGTACGCCTTAAAATATATTTTGTGTCAAAAAAATCGCCCCTATTCTTCGGAGCGATTTTTTCTATTAAAAGGAAATTCTTAAAGATCTACTCTTGCATTCTCCCCTGCCCTCGACCTTGTCCATTTCCATTACCGTGTCCCCCCCTTTTACCTCCATTTTCCATTGATCCCTTATTTTTCCCGTGACGTCCTCCCATGTTTTCCCATCCATTATCTACCCTCTCGTGTAATCGCATCAAAGCATCTGCATCATCTGTCGTAATAGTTGTCTGAAATCCATTGTTTAGTTCAACAACCGTTCGAGTAATATTTTCTTGATTTCGACCATTTCTTTCTTCTGTTTTTTCGTGACGTTCTTTTATTTGCTCTAATACATCGGCATCATCACTTATTACTGTAATAATAACCCCTGTCTCTGTTTTTTTTACTTCATGAGAAACGTTTTCTTTCATCTCTTCTCGATGAGCTTCTCTTTCTGTTTTTCGTTCTTCACGTTTTGCTTCCATTGCCTCTTGGAATGAATCCCAAGAAGTAAAGCTCTGCACCATTTGCTGAAAAGAAGTAAATGATTCTGCTGTGTTGTCCTTATTGTTTCCCATTCCCCAGAAAGCATCTGCGGTTGGAGTTATAAGAATTGCTCCTACTGAAAGGACTGCTACGCCGAATGTTGCTATTTTTTTGTTCATTTTGTAAAAATTAATGGTAAGGAAAGTTTAGCTAACTTCACTCCCTCATACGCAGGTGAAAAAAAATTGTGTCAGTTTTTTATTTCTATACAAATCTTCTTCAACAACGTAGAATTTTCCCGACACAATAATCTGTAAAATATGGCTTGGCTTTGGCTTGTTATTCTCGCAGCTTCACTGATAGCACTGGTAAAGTGTTCTGATTGGTTTACTGGGGCGGCGGAACGCATTGGTCGAGCATTTGGACTTTCTGGATTTATTGTAGGAGCTACTATTATTTCTATTGGAAGCTCTATGCCAGAGCTCGCCACCGGTGTTATTACTACACTGCAAAATGATCCAAGTACTGCAACATTTGCGATAGATAATATCGTTGGTTCTAATATCGCCAATATCCTTCTTATCTGCGGAGTTCTCGCTATTTTTTGTAAAGACCTGAAAATAAAATCTTTACTTATAGATGTAGATCTTCCTTTTCTGTTTATAGCAACGGGATTGTTTTTTCTCTTTGTCTATGATGGCTCCGTTACCCTCTGGGAAGGAGTTATTTTATTAGGACTGCTCGCTCTTTTTATTATATATACTATTAAGGGCGATCATGTGAAAGAATCTACTAATGAAGATGAGGCGCCTGTCAAAAAGCTTCGTTGGTATACTTGGGCAATTTTGGCTGCAAGTGCTGCCGGAATATATTTTTCTGCTGATTATACTATTACTTCTGTTATAAAAGTCGCAGAGCTATTAAACATTGCTCCTTCTGTCGTTACAATGCTTGCCGTCGCAATTGGGACGAGTCTTCCTGAATTAATTGTTTCTGTACGTGCTGCACAAAAAGGAAAAGCTTCCATTGCTATTGGAAATATTTTCGGATCAAATATATTTAATGTACTTGCCGTTGCTGGAATTCCCGCCCTTATTGGAACATTGACTGTTTCGCCTACAGTTCTTGCGATAGGACTTCCCTTTCTTGGTGTTGCAACACTTGCTTTTATATTTTCTCTTCACGATGATCAATTGCGTCGTTGGGAAGGCATCGGCCTCCTCTTTATATATATTGCCTTTGTCGGAAAAATCATTGGTGTGATCTAGTTCCACGAAACAATTTCCCATCCTTTTTCTATAGCTAATTCTTTTAGCTCTTCATTTGGATTTACTGCTACAGGAGTTTTTACGGCATCTAAAATAAATCGATCTGAAAGGCTATCTCCATAATATTCTGCCTCCTCTACTTTGCATCCATGTTTTTTACAAAACTCTTCTGCATAATGTACTTTCCCCTCTCCTCCCGGAAAGGGCGGAATAATTTTTCCAGTAAACATTCCTTCTTTTATTTCTAAATGATTGGCACAAACGTGCTCAATTCCAAACATTGCAGCAATCGGCTCTACTATGGGTCCCTGCGATGCCGTGAGAAGAGCTACAATTGTTCCTTCTTCCTGAAGTTTTTCATCCAGAACTGCTTTTGCTTCTCGTATTATTTTTGGAAATACTTTTTCTACGCAGTGTGCCAAGAAAAAATCACGCAAAGACTCAGGAGTTTCTCCTATAAATTCTTCTAATTGAAAATCCAAAAACTCTTCTATGATTAAGTTCCCTTGAATATATTTCTCAAAAAAATCATCTGCCCGTCGTAATGATTCCATGGGTGCAAATTCCTGCTCAACAAGAAATTCTTTCCAGGAAACATCACAGTCATTATCAATAAGGGTGTGATCAAGATCAAAAAACGCAACCTTCATTCCTCCTTTTTATTAATTACATATGTATTATCGCATTCTTCTTTGAAAGTTCAAGGAAAAGGATTTGCAGTCTCACACCAAGACTGCTAAGTTTTGTGCGAAATAATTTTTAACTAAAAATACTATGTCGAAATTAATTCCGCTGAGCGACAATGTTATTGTAAAGCCACTCGAAGCAGAAACAACTACTGCTTCTGGTATTGTAATTCCTGATACCGCTAGTAAAGAAAAACCTCGAAAAGGAGAAGTTATTGCTATTGGTCCAGGACAAATGGTTGATGGCAAACGAAGCGCAATGGACGTATCTGAAGGTGATATTGTTATATTCCGTGAATACGCTCCAACTGAAATAAAAATAGATGGTCAAGAACTTTATGTTCTTGGAATTGAATCTCTTTTAGCTATTGAAAAATAATGGATAAAAAAACACCGGTTGCGGCAATGATTGATAAACGCCCTATGCCAGACCAGCAATGGCAAATTTCAATCACTTTCACTGGAGAACCTCAACATTGGAAAGAAACACTTGATAAACATATTCAATCCATTCCTGAGGAACAAAAAAGCAAAATGCATCTAGAGGCACAAATAATTGCCTTCTTATTGAAAAATGATTTCACTCCCCTTTCTCGGGATTTTTATATAAAAAAATAATCTTAAAAAAAATGGCAAAAGATATTCACTTCGGAGACGACGCACGTACAAAAATAGCTAATGGAGTAAAAAAACTTGCTGATGCTGTGCGAGTAACAATGGGACCAAAAGGTCGTAATGTAATTCTTGATAAATCATTTGGTGCTCCAACCGTTACGAATGATGGAGTTACTATCGCAAAAGAAATTTCTTTTGCGGATAAATTTGAAAATATGGGAGCACAGCTCGCAAAAGAAGTAGCAACGAAAACGAATGACGTTGCTGGAGATGGTACTTCTACGGCAACTATTCTTGCCGATGCCATTATCCGTGAAGGAATAAAAAATGTTGCTGCAGGAGCAAATCCTATGGCAATAAAGCTTGGAATTGATGCAGCAACTCAATACGTTGTAGATCAATTAGAAGTAATGCAAGAACCAGTAGATTCTATTGAAAAAATTGAACAAATAGCAACAATCTCTGCCCAAAATGCAGAAGTAGGAAAAGTTATTGCAGAGGTATTCGATACGGTTGGAGCTGATGGAGTGGTAACTGTTGAAGAAGGACAAACCATGGGACTCGAAAAGGAAATTGTAGAAGGAATGCAGTTTGATAATGGATACCTTTCTCCGTACATGGTTTCAAATAGTGAAACAATGACTGCTGAAATAGAGAATGCGAAAATACTGTTAACCGATAAAAAAATATCAAATATTCAGGAAATTCTTCCATTACTCGAAGCCGTTGCAAAAACTGGAGATAAAAACTTAGTAATTATTTCTGAAAACGTAGAATCTGAGGCTCTCGCGACATTGATCGTAAACAAACTTCGTGGAACATTTAACGTTCTTGCTGTTAAAGCTCCGGGGTTTGGAGAACGTCGAAAAGAAATGTTGAAGGATATTGCTATTCTCACCGGAGCAAATGTAATTACTGAAGAAGTCGGACTTACCCTTGAAAAAGCAACACTTGCCGATCTTGGAAAAGCCAAGAAAGTAGTTGCCGGAAGTAATTATACAATGATTATTGATGGGATTGGTGATCCGTCTGACATTGAAGCTCGAGTAAGAGACATTGAGCGAGAAATGGATAAATCAAAATCAGAATATGATCGTGAAAAATTAGCCGAACGTCGTGCGAAATTGGCAGGCGGAGTAGCGGTGATAAAAGTAGGAGCTGCTACAGAGGTTGAATTGAAAGAAAAGAAACACCGTATTGAAGATGCTGTGCTCGCGACAAAAGCCGCAACAGAAGAAGGAATTGTTTCAGGAGGTGGAACGGCGCTTCTTCGTGCAGCAGAAGCCTTGAAATCATTAAAACTTGATAATGCCGAACAACAGGTAGGAGTTGATATTGTAATGCGCGCACTCCAAGCACCATGTCGACAAATTTCAGAAAATTCTGGATTTGAAGGATCGGTTGTTGTATCTGATGTTCTTCGCTCCAATAATATGGAAGATGGATTTGATGCCGCTGAGGGCATTGTGAAAAATTTAATAAAGGCAGGGATAATTGATCCCAAGAAAGTAACACGTTGTGCCCTGCAAAACGCCGCATCTATTGCTGGAACTTTTTTGACAACAGAAGCCGCTATTGCAGATCTCCCAACAGAAGACGGATGTTGCGGAGGTGGTGCACCACAAATGCCAGCTGGAATGGGTGGTATGCCCGGGATGATGTAAATAAGTCCCAACGAAGAATGAGTTGTTGGACGAATTTATTCTCGCGTAGGCGGGGATCTAGAAAAAATAAGAAAATACAATAAATCGCCTCTCATCGGGGGCGATTTTTTTGCGAAAAAATCGTGAGTGAGTAGAGTTTGGAAAATGGGAGCTCCAAAACTTCAAGATTTCGATTCATTATTAGAATTAACTGAGGATCAAGAATCCACAGGAGAAAGTATTGATGCTCGAAATCAATTTGTAATAAATCGAATTGAAATCTTTATTGATGGACTTTCTGGATTAAATGAGCTTGATAAATATTGGGCACGAACAGATGCCTTACAAGCATTAAAAGAGAGTGAAGATCTTTTTAAAACTGTAGAAATATTAGAAAAAAAATATTCTTTTTATAATACGGCTGGAGAATTACGAAATGATATATGCAAAAAAGCCCCTGATGGAAATGGAAATACTGTATGCAATTTAATTGATACCTCTATTTTAAATATATCAAGTAGCGGAAATGATCGTTCATGGAAACTGAAAGAACTAAAAATCATAAAAAAATCTATTGATTTATGGAAAAACGAGAAAGACATCAGTCAATTTGTACAACGTCATCAAGAACTATCCGACACAGTGATAGCAAAAGTATTGATGTTATTTGATTCTGACTTTGCAGAGAAATTTGAACAATTCCAATTGGAAATGGGGGCTCCAAAATTTTGGGAGTTCACAAAGAAAATGTCTCCTGCAGAATTCCCAAATTTTACTACTACTTTTAACTTTCGAACTCCTCGTGATTTTTTGAAAAAAGTGACACGGAAAAATCTTCACCAATGGCCTGATCAACTACGAAAAGCCTTAACCAAAGACGCAGAGGAAATACTCGCTTCTGAAGTCTTTGATGATAATCGATCACAAAAGTTTTCTTCATTAATGTCATCAAAAACGGTGGCTCGTTTTGTTTCAGGATTATTGGAATTAAAATATTTTCGTGATACTGAACGTCTCAAAATTGATCGAGAAAAGGAAATCACAAAACGAAATCAGGAAAAAGAAAAAAAGCGTAAAAGTATTGAAAAGAAGGATGAAGAACAAGAATCACAGTTTAAAATTGAAAAGAAAGAAACACAAGAAACCAAACAAAAGACAATTGAAGAAAAAAAGAAGGAAGATGAAGAAAAGAAAACAGATAAAACCGAAGATAAAATTGATCTTGGAGGAGAAAAACAAAGAATTTTAGAATTTTACGATAAATCGATTGAACATGCCCAAAAAGTAATTGAAGAATGTCCTAACTGGGGCGTTCGCCCAGATGATATCGATTACTGGGGACAGGAAGGTGTAAAAAACCGCATGAGTCTTCTCAAAAAACGAAATACCTGGAGTGATTATGTTCGGTTCAATTCGAGCGATAAATATATTCCATCAAATGCTCGTGGAGACGGATTTCGATTTCGCTGGCTCAATGCAAATACAGGAAGTCGTATTTCTGCCGCAGGAGCCGATTCTGGGATTAAATACATGCAACGATACAAAGAGTCCGGATATCAATTGTGCGTCCTTGCAGGAGCGTTTTCTATTGATTGGGCGGGGTCTGACTCTACGGTAGATACTCCGGTTCGATTTTTGGAAAAAATGCAGTCACTTCGTACTCATTTAATTGGGCAAGCAGTTAAAAAGTAATTTTATCATTGTCCTTCCCGTGCAGACGGGAATCTAGTGAATACAACTTTTTGCATATATTTTCATCAAACCATCCTTCTGCTAAATCTTCCCAGGTAGGATTCGTTTCTTCGATTAAACGAATTTTCCATTTTCTATTCCACTTTTTTAATTGCTTTTCCCTTGTTAATGCTACTGACATATTATCTGTTTCATCAAAATGAACTAATATTTTTAATCCATATTTTTTTGTAAATCCAGGAGTAATACCCTTTTTGTGCTCATATACTCTTCGTTCCAAATTATTTGTAATGCCAATATATAATGTCCCATTTTTCTGATTCGCTAAAATATAAACATAATATATTTTTCCCATAGGATTTTAATATACTGGATTCCCGCCTTCGCGGGAATGACAGATATTCATCCTTTTTTCATCTGCATAATTGACGAAGAGTGTGTTTTACAACTGTTCAGAGATTCGCAATAGCTGATTGTATTTTGCAATACGTTCAGAACGAGAGAGCGATCCTGTTTTAATTTGTCTTGCATCTGTCCCGACTGCTAAATCAGCAATGAAATCATCTGATGTTTCTCCTGAACGATGCGAAATGACCGTTGAGAAACCATTTTCTTTGGCAAGATGCATTGCATCAAAGGTCTCAGTTAACGAACCAATCTGATTTACTTTTATCAAAATTGAATTTGCTAACTTCTGATCGATTCCCATTTGTAATCGCTCTGGGTTGGTAACAAAAAGGTCATCTCCTACAAGTTGAAGCTTGTTTCCAAATCGCTCTTGCATAAGAGCAAACCCCGCAAAATCGTCTTCGTCATGAGAATCTTCGATAGAAACGATTGGATATTTATCAACTAATGTTCCATAGAAATCAACAAGCTCCTCTGCTGAAATTTGTGCTCCATCAACCCTATACTCTTTTGTTTCTTTATTATAAAACTCTGAAGCTGCCGCATCTATTGTAAGTTCTATTTTTCCCGTATATCCAGCGGCCTCTATTGCCTCCATGATAACTGAAAATGCAGCGTCACACGTTACTAGATGCGGAGCAAATCCTCCTTCGTCCCCTACTCCAACTGCTTCTCCTCGAGAAGACAATATTTTTTTCAATGCGTGAAAAATCTCTGCACCAGCTCGCAAATTATCAGCAAAAGAATCAAAGGTCGGAAAAAGCATAAATTCTTGAATAGCTAATCCTGCATCTGAATGAGATCCTCCATTTACCACATTCATCATTGGGCGAGGTAAGGAGGTATTTCCTCCAAATAAATTATTCAAATGTTTCCAGAGTGGAATCCCCTGCTGTGCAGAAGCCAAACGTGCTGCCGCAAGAGAAACTCCCAAGATAGCATTTGCTCCAAGCGTTGATTTATTTTTTGTTCCATCCAAATCAAGCATTTTCATATCCAATGCTTTTTGATCTGCTGGATCCATACCCAAAACAACCGGTGCGATGGTTTTGTTTACATTTTCTACCGCTTTCAAAACTCCTTTTCCTACAAAACGAGTTTTATCTCCATCACGAAGTTCAAGTGCTTCATGAATTCCTGTAGATGCTCCTGAAGGAACTTTTGCCAAAACTATTCGCTCTCCATCAGACATTTCAACCTCTACCGTTGGGTTTCCTCGAGAGTCTAATATTTCACGCGCGAATACAGATGTGATTTTTGTCATACTAAATAATTAAAAAAATTTGAAATCGGCGCCATTTTAACGCAATATTCAGTTGTGAAAAACTTTTTATTACTCGGTCTCATAACAATTTTGCTTGCTCCAACGGTTGAAGCACGTGAGCCATTGCTTCCCGATCCTTCTATAGTTGTCGACACCGGACATATTGAAACAAATGCTCTGATTGCTTCCCCTGGTGGAGAAGCCTTTATTGAGTTTTCTAGTGATACAAATTTCGTACATGAGGAAGGGCTTCTTTCTTTTTCTGGAGAAATTCTTCCTCCTGCAATTATTTCTCTTCCTGATAAACGTCCTCGATTAAGAATGGAGCCCCTTCTTTCTTTTGAATTAATAACTGATTCTGGAGACCCTATTCTTTTTGCTGATCGTTTTGATTTGAAAAACACTCATAATAAATTACGTGAACAATATTTAAATCCTGAGACAACAGCTCGTTCTTCCTGGGTAAAATTCATAATGCCAATTGAAGATGAATTCGTCGGGATTCCTCAGCTTTGGGAATACATAGGTCCAGAGGAAGGATGGGCAAAAATAGGGGGAATTACTGATGAACCAAGTCCTGAAGGAGTAAGAGTTTTTAGCACTATATTACGTCGAACCGGAGTATATACAGTATTTGATGAAAATCCTGCACCAAAACATTACGCTGATGAATTTGATTTTTCTCAAGAAGAAAATATGGATCTTGAAGAATTCTGGAATGAATCAAATGGCGAACTTCCAGATGGATTTACTTGGGAAGAGCTTCAATCTATGACCATCGACGGAGAAATAACATCGAGAGAAGAATTTAATAATATGGATGATATTCCTGAAGCAGGAATATCTGTAAACGATCGCGCTATAACAATAAATGAAAAAGTTGCTCTTGAAGCCAGAAAAACCCAACTTATTTCCCAAGTTTCTCGTGCAACTGATCCTGCAGATATTACTTTGCTTCGCGAACTTCTCACGTTAATTGAGCGAAAAATTTTAATTGCAGATCAACGGGAACAACTTGTCGCAAGGAAAACTCAATTGGAAGCAGCTATTCCTCAAGCAAATACTGAAAAATTACAAAAGGACCTGAGTGATCAATTAGCTATGGTCGAAGCTCAATTACGAAATCTCGAGGATGTAGCTCTTGAACAAAGAATTAATGAAATTGAAGGATCTCTTCATGTAGAGATCGAAAAAGAAATTGTACTCACTCCTATTGTAGAAGAGCCTGAAATAGAAATTCCTGATAATGCAGAACTTCCTCAATCCGGTGCCATGGGAAGTGAAGGGGAAAGTCCTTCATTAGTATTCCCTCTTGCCCTTCTTCTTGTTCTTCTTTTTGTTATTGCTAGTGGCATAATGGCCTCTAGAAAAAAACACTAAGTCTTGGTTGAAAATTTATAAAAATCGTGGTACAATTCCCTGATCTAATAATTTTCCCTAGATGAAAAAATCTATCGTCGTTCTCGCTTCACATTTCCAAAAAGACATGGTATTAGAATGTACTGTTTCTGCTGTTCTTATTGTAGGATGTGCGGTTATTGGCTTCTTGTCTCGAACAATGATGCTCGATCTTCAGGCGATTCTTATTCTTGGCTAAGTGACTGGGTAGCCTCTAAGACTATTGAAAAACTAAATCCACGCGAACTCAAAAAACGTTGTACTGCTGCCTTTCTCTCGGGAGCAGTTTTTTTATATAATCGATTCCATTTCTCTTCCGCTAATTGTTTTGCGACCTCTTGTTGAATCTCTTCTGAAAAATCGGATTCTATGATTGATTGGATCACTCCTTTCTCTATTCCCTTCTCTCTTAGTTTTTGAGAAATTTTTATTGGCCCCCATTTTCCATACTGACTTTTTTCTCGCACAAACTCTTGTGTGTATCGCATATCTGATATCCATGATGATTTCAAAAACTCCTCAATTACCTCTTGTACAAAAGAAGCTTCTTGTGGAAACTTCTCTAATAATTTTTTTTGTAATTCTGATTGCGAATAATCACGTCGTCCAATCAAACCAAGTGCCTTCGCTC